>BNJV01003068.1_pt1 | contig 132454 bp, 205 predicted proteins | sample 8540591 | NCBI WGS metagenome assembly BNJV01 (sample SAMD00202457, study PRJDB9452) | human saliva metagenome | host: Homo sapiens | reverse complement strand
TAATTATAATTGATATGCAAAAAGGATTTTTTTAAAAATATTTTAGGAAAAACGTAATAATCCTCAAGCTGAAAATAATATATTAAAGATTTTAGAAAAATTTTCAGAAAAGAAAATAAAGAAATAATTCATATACAACATCTTTCAACAGATGAAAAAGGTATTTTATTTCTCAAATGAAGATAGAGAAATTTCTAAAAAGCTTAGAACCTTTACCTAATGAAACTATTTTTCAAAAAGAGTGTAAATAGTGCTTTTATTGGAACTAATTTAGAAAAACTACCTTAGAAATAAATCTATAGATAAATTAATTATAGTAGGTATGACATTGCCTCATTGTGTTTCAACTACCGTTAGAATGGCATCTAATTTAGGCTTTAAAGTAATATTAATAGAAGATGCTACCATTACTTTTGAAATGAAAGATTATTTTTCTGACAAATTATTATCAGCTGATGAAATTCACAAATATCATATCTCTGCTTTAAAATGAAGAGTTTTGTGAAAATACTAAGTGCTAAAAATTTCTTAAATTTATAATTAACTTTAAAAAAATAGAAGTCTTTAAAATTTTGATTTCTATTTTTTTATTTTTGCTAAGCTTATTTTCTACTTAAAAATTATCTCAAAAAATATTATATAATATAAAAAGAAATTTTTAAACTGTTATTTAAGGAATTGAAAGGAAAATAATAAAAATGCTGATCTAGATAAGATTGTTGTAATTGGAGTTTCTCATGAAAAACTTATCTTTGCTTGAAAGAGAAAGATTTTATGAGGACTAGACCAAAAATACATTATTGAAAAAAACTGTATAAAGAAAAAAGAAATAAATGCTTATATCAATTTATCAACTTGCCTTAGAACAGAATTTTTACATAGAACTAAATTCAAATATAAGTATTGATGAAATTCAAAAAGCTATTTTCAGTGGAAAATGCTAGTCAAAAACTGGAATAGAAGCTATTGAATACCTATTTAAAGTTAGTTGTGGGTTCTATTCGGTTATAAAGGGAGAAGATCAAATTTTAGCTCAAGTAAAATCATCTCACTCTGAAGCACTTGAAAATGAGCATAGTTCAAAATTTTTAAATATTATCTTTAATAAAAGCGATAGAGCTAGGAAAGAAATTTAGAACTAAGAGTATGATAGCACATAATGCACTCTCATTGAAGCTATATCTTTAAAATTTATTAAAAATAAATTTCCTAATATAGAAGATAAAAAAATATTTATCTTAGGAATAGGAGAGTTAGCTCAAGATATTCTAACACTATTATCAAAGGAACAACTAAAAAAATATCTATATTACTAATAGAACTTATCATAAGGCTGAGCAAATAAAAAAAGCAGTTTGAAATGGTAAATGTCGTTGATTACAAGGAAAAAAATATAAGGAGATGTTTGAAGCTGATATTATCATATCTGCTACTTCAGCACCTCATATAGTTGTTGAATATGATAAATTTGTACCTAAAATGAAAGAAGATAAAGATTATCTTTTTATTGATTTAGCTGTCCCTAGAGATGTTGATGAAAGACTTGCAAATTTTAAAAATATAGAGATATACAATCTAGATGATATTTGGAAAGTCTATAATGAGCATTCTATGAATAGAGATAAACTTTTAGAAGATTATTCATATTTAATTGATGAACAAATGGAAAAAAACTGATAAAAATCATTGGATTATTATAAAGAGAACACTTTATAAAAAGAAAGGAATACAAATGAAAAAAACATGTTGTAATAGGAAGTAGAGGAAGTATACTAGCTTTAGCTCAAGCAAATCTTGTTAAAAAAGTAGTTTAGAAGCTAATTATCCAGATTTAACTTTTGAAATTAAAGAAATTGTAACAAGTGGAGATAAGGACTTAAAATCAAATTGGGAAAATAGTAATGCTTCTTTAAAAAGCTTTTTACTAAGGAAATTGAGCAAGAATTATTAGATGGACAGATAGATATAGCAGTACACTCTATGAAAGATATGCCTGCTGTTTCTCCTAAAGGGTTAATTTGTGGTGCAATTCCAGATAGAGAAGATGCAAGAGATGTATTAATTTCTAAGAATGGATTTTTAGTAACTCTTCCTCAAGGAGCTAAGATTGGAACAAGTTCACTTAGAAGAGTTATGAACTTAAAGGCTATAAGACCTGATTTTTGAGATAAAGCATTTAAGAGGAAATATACATACAAGACTTAAGAAATTAGAAACAGAAGACTATGATGCAATTATACTTGCTGCAGCAGGTCTTAAAAAGAACAGGAATGGCTGATAAGATTACTGAGTATCTAAGTGGAGAAGCTTTTTCCTCCTGCACCTGCACAAGGAGTTTTATATATCCAATGTAGAGAAAATGATGAAGAAATAAGAAAGATATTTTAAAAATCAATCCATAATGAGGATATAGCTAAAAGTAGTTGAGATAGAAAGAGAATTTTCTAAAAATTTTTCGATGGTGGTTGCCATACTCCTATGGGTTGTTATTCTCAAGTAGATGGAGATAAAATAAAATTTATGCTGTTTATTCAGATGATGGAAAAGCAAATAAAGAGCTGTAATAGAAGATGAGTTTAGTAAAGGTAAAAGAAATTGCACACATGGCAGCTGATGAAATAAAAAGCTAAAGATTACATAAAGGTAGGTACAGTAATATAAAGGAGATAGAATGAAAAAGGAAAAAGCATATATAATAGGTGCAGGGCCAGGTGACTTTGAACTATTAACTATAAAAGGCAAAAAGAATAATTGAAAAATGCAGATTGCATTATATACGATAGATTAATTAGTGAAGATATATTAAGACTTCCTAAAAAGATGCTGAGCTTATATATCTTGGTAAAGGTAACACAGAGGGAGGTTTAATTCAAGATGAAATAAATCAAACTCTAGTAAAGAAATGTCTTGAAGGAAAAAAAGTGTTGCTAGAGTAAAAAGGTGGGAGATCCTTTTTGTTTTTGGTAGAGGTGGAGAAGAAGTTGAAGCCTTATTTCAAAATGAAATAGAATTTGAAATTATACCCTGGAATAACTTCATCTATATCTGTTCCAGCCTATGCAGGAATACCTGTAACTCACAGAGGTATTGCAAAGATCTTTTCACATTTTTACAGGACATACTATGGAAAATGGAAAGTGGCATAATTTTTGAAAAATATTGCAAAAATTAGAAGGAACATTAGTTTTTTTAATGGGAGTTAAAAATTTAGATTTAATAGTATATGATTTAATAAAAATATGGTAAGGATAGTAAAACTCCTATTGCTATTATAGAAAAAGGAGCTACTAAAAAAATCAAAGAGTAACAGTTGGAAATCTAGAAAAATATTTTAGAACTTGTTGAAAAAAATAAAATACTTCCTCCAGCAATTACTATAATAGGGGAAGTAGTTAATTTAAGAGAAACATTTAAATGGTTTGAAAGTGATAAACTTGCTAAGAGAATACTAGTAACAAGAGATAAAAACAAGCTGTTGAGATGTCAGAAAAATATTTCTAAAAGAGGTGGAATTCCTGTTGAATTACCTTTTTATAGAAATAGAGAATTTAAAGATAGATTTAAATAATCTAAGTAAGTATAAGGCTATTTTATTTAATTCACCTAATGGAGTGAAAGCATTTTTTTGAAAATATAAAAGACATAAGAAGTTTAGCAAATATTAAAATTGGAGCAGTTGGAGTAAAAAAACTAAAGAAGCTTTTAGAAAAAATAAGATTGTTCCAGATTTTGTTCCTGAAGAATATTTAGTAGATAGATTAGCAGAAGATGTAGTTAAGTATACAGAAGAAAATGATAATATTTTAATAGTTACTTCTGATATTTCACCCTTGTGATACAGATAAATACAATTCTTTATATAAAAGAAATTATGAAAAAGTTGTGGCTTACAATACAAAAATTAAGAGTTGATAGAGAAAAAGTTCTTGAAACTTTAAAAGATATAGATATTATTACATTTTTAAGTTCTTCAACAGTAGAAGCTTTCTATGAAAGTTTAGATGGAGATTTCTTTATATTAGGAGATAAAAATAGCTTCTATTGGACCTATGACAAGTGAAACTATAAGAAGATTAGGAATGAAAGTAGACTATGAAGCAGAAAAATATACAGCTGATGGTATACTTGATGAGATATTTGGAGCATAGATGTTTGAAAAAAATTAAATCCTAGAAGTGCGAAAATAATTAAACAAAGTTCTACAGTATATAATTTAAAATGGAAAGGAAATATAGAGTTTTTATTGTGTAGCCATGAAAAATAGCTGTTCAGGTTGGTATTATATATTAAAAAAATAATGAGCAAATATCTCATACTTACCATTATAGTGAAATTAATGATATATTCCTTAAAAATTTACAAAGAATAATAGATGATATTGAGAATGGAAAAATATAATAATAAAAACTCCCAGTGAAAAGATTAGATTGATAGTTGAAGAAAGAGGACTATATTCACTGATGAATAATACAAAGTGGAAAAGAGCTTATAACAGCTATCAAAGAAAAACTCCTGATATTCCTATAAAAATATAAGACATTATTTGAAGAAGAAAGCTCCTGCCTATTATTGGACAATGGCAGGAGATGAATATTTTGAATATTTAAATATGAGTATCTATTGAATGGTTTAAAATTTCTTGTGAAATAAAAAGAAATTAAAACATAGAGGAAGATTAATTGAAGATAAAGTTATTATCTATGATAAAGAAAAAGCAGAAATATATGAAATTTTAGAAAAATTTTAATATACCTTATGAATATGATGAGATAGAAAAATGCTTTTTAATTTATGGATATAAAAGTTAATAAGAAAGGAGTTTAATTATGGCATACACATTAAAAAGCAGTTACAATTCATACAAACAATAGTGAAGAAGGTATTAGAAAAAAATAGGAGAATTATGGGGAGATGTCTTAACAGGAAAATTATCTCTTTTTAGCTGATGGAGTAGTACCTATTTCACAATATAGTAATTATGAAAGTGATGAAAAAGGAGATTATGATATTAGTATAGTAGGAGTAGAGCATAATTTCTTTGAAGATATGAAAAAGAAGTTGAAAAAGGTTTATAAAAAAATATGAAGCTGTTGATGAAAAAATGGTAATGTAGAAATGTGTACAAAAAAAGCTTTGGGAAAAATGTTTGGAATGATACCCACTCTGGAGTATTAAAAAGAGCTTTTTACAGTAGATTTATGAAAGTTCTGTCCCAAAAGAATTTTCAAAAGATGGAAAGGCACATTGTTATTTATATATAGCAATGAAATAAATATTGCAGGAGGAAAAAAATGACTAATAAATTTCAGACTTATGTAGACAGTATTCAAAGTAAAAGTAAATTAAAATTATTACTAGTTCCAATTTTAGTAACTATTCTAATAATAATTTTAAATCAACTATTAATAATTCCTTTTATATTTATTTTTAATGATAGTTTAAAAGAAGTTTTTATCTTTTAGTGGAAGTTCAAATTTGGTAAGTGAAGCTATATCACTCTTTTTTAGCGATATTTTTAATGACAAAAATTTCTAAAATAAGTACTGAGCAATTAGGTTTTTTTCAAAAAGATAATATACTATCTTCGTATTTAAAGGGAGCTTTCTTTGGGAACTTTACAAGTACTAAGTGTTTTCTTAATAATATTTTTGCTTAAATGCGATAGACGTTTATTATGTTGCAAATATTCCTATCTTTAATATTTATAAAAATACTTATCTTTTTGTTTTTTTCAAGGTTTATTTGAAGAAATCTTATTTAGAGGGTATTTAATGCCGATGTTTACAAAGGTTATAGGAATAAAATTTACAATAATATTATTATCATTTCTTTTTACTTGTATTCATCTACTTAATCCCTAACTTAAGTATGATTGGTTTAACAAATGTCTTTTTAGCAGGAGTAACATTTAGTTTAATATATTATTATACAGGAAATTTATGGTTAGTTGGAGCTATGCACACTCTTTGGAATTTTTATTTTAGGTTTTGTAGTTGGCTCATATGTAAGTGGAATACCTACAATTTACTCTATATTTTTTTCTGTACCCAATTGAAGGTAAAGATTTAATAAGTGGAGGAGAATTTGGATTTTGAAGCTAGTATAGTTGAAACAATACTTGAATTAGGAGTAAGTTTATTTGTTATTTATTTAATAAAAAAAGAGAAAAAGGAGAAAATTATGAATAAAGAAATTTTAGAATTAGTTACAAAGATTTTTTTACATTTTTAAAACTGGAGGATTATACAAAATTAACAAATATTTTAAGTATGATTGAAAAAGAATTTCCTAATTACTATAAATTTTTTTGAGAAATTTTTAAAAGATAAAAGTATGAGTGAAAAAGCATCTAATGTTTCTATCAAATATTTCTTTGAATCTCTTACTTTAGGGAGGAACTCCATTTGGCTTTACTAGGAAAAAAAGCTGAAAAAAAGAAGAAAAGGAAAAAGAAATTATATCAGAAAGAAAAACTCATTAAAAGATGGAATAAAAGAAATTCTTAAAAATTATTCAGATTCAAGTGAAGAAAAAGATTTTTAGAATTTTTATCAGAAAAAGTTATAATATTTGGGAGGAATTATGAGAGGGAAAAATTTTTATTTTAACCATATTAATGTTTTTTTATTTATCAGTATTTTAGAGTTTGGCAGTTGAAAAATCCTAATTCTCTTACCAGAGTCAGTTATGGAAGCTTTTAAACCCTGACTTTGTAGAAGGATAAAAAGAATATAAACCAAATCTAGAGAAATATTGATAAGATGTTTAATTATATAGAAAAATATAAAGCAAAAAAAGGTAGAGCAATTTTTTTATGGTAAACTAGATCAAGAAAAAAGAATTGATAGTGACTGATGAAAATAATAAGATCATTTATATTGAAAAAAACTTCCCAGAAAAAAATTTGTAGAAATTCTATTCCTTATTTTGAAAGTAAAAACAAACTTATTCATTAAAAAAATGGAAAAAAACTTTAAATTATTCAGAAATGAATACAGAAATGTTAGAAAAAGTAAAAATGAAGTCTGAAACTTTAATGAAGACAAAAATGAATAAAAAAAGATGCAATAAAAAAAATATTAAAGCTAGCACCTGATTTAAAGTACTTCAACAAATAATGTTTTTTCAAATATTGAATATTCTAAATTTGAAAGTTTATGATACAAACAATAATTTACTTCAAAGAATATATTACAAAAACAAAAATGGTAATAGAACAAGAAATAGAGGGCGATAAAGTTAAAATGATTTACTTATTTTGATAATCTTAATACTATGAATGGAAAAATGGAAGCATATGTAAATGATACATTAGTTAGTAGCATGCAAATAAAAAAATTTACTTCCTGAAGGTGAAAGTAAAATTTTTTTATCCTAGTGGAAAAATTATTAACTGTAACTAATGTAAAAAATGGTACAATGGATGGTACAATGAAAGCTTTTTATGAAAAATGGAAAAATAAGGATGATTGGACATTTTAAAAGATGGAAAAAAAGATGGCGAATTTATTGAATATGAAGAAGATGGAAGTATTATAGATAGAAATTTTATAAAAAAATGATGAAATGGTAAGTCAATAAAACTAAGAGACTGTTGCAAAATTAAAATTTCAATCCCAAAGTAAAAAAATAAGTGAGTTACAAATGGAAATTTACTCAGTAACGAACTATTTTTTTACTTTTTATTATTTTTGCAACAGCTCCTCTTAATTTCTTATTATAATGATTAATTAGTGTATTTTACTTTTCCTTTAACTATAGTCATACATACATTATAGTCTTTATCTAAAACAACTAAATCAGCATCCTTATTCTCTTTTATAAGTCCACTGTTTAATTTAAATTCTTTAGCAGCATTAGTTGAAGTCATTTTAAAAAGCATCAGTTATACTATAACCTAAAGTCAATTAAATTTCTTTAAAAAGCAATATCCATTCTAAGTACACTACCTGCTAAAGCATTATTTCGATACAAGTCTTGCTTGTCCATCTTTTACATTGACATCTAGTTCACCTAACTTGTATTTACCTTCAGCCAATCCTGTTGCAGACATAGCATCTGTAACACATACTACCTTATCTACTCCTTTTATCTTTATAAGAGTTCTTACAGCTTCAGGATGGACATGAACTTTATCAAAAATAATTTCAGCCATAATATTATCTGAATTAAAAACTGCTCCTACAACTCCAGGTTCTCTATGAGTAAATCCTTTCATAGCATTAAATGTATGAGTTGCATGAGAAAGTCCATAGTCAACAGCCTTTTATAACAGCTTCATAACTTGCATTTGAATGTCCTACAGAAACAACTACTCCTCTGTCAGATAAATATTTTATAGCTTCTAAGTTTTCTTGAGTATGAGGAGAAATAGAGAATAATTTTACTAATCCCTCTTTTACAGATAGATATTCTTCAAGTTCTTCTATTCCAGCAGGTTTAATATTTTTTTCGTTTTGAGCTCCCTTTATATTCAACAGCAAAATAAGGTCCCTTCCATATGTACACCAAAAATATTAGCTCCATCTATTTCTTTATTTTGTAATTTTCCTGCAATTTCTAAAACATTTTTTTAATTCATCCTTAGTACTTGTTAAAGTTGTAACTAAGAAATTAGCTGTTCCTTCTTTTTGCTAAATATTTTGAAATTCTTCTTAGAGCTTCTTCATCTATATCCATTGCATCTGCTCCATCTGCTCCATGAACATGAACATCTACAAAAGGCAGGTCCTAAATATTTCTCCTCTAGATCTATAAGTTCATCATAAGTAATTTGACTTAAATCAGAATCTTTTGAAAATATCTTTTCTATTTTATCTTCACAAAACTAAAACTGTAGCTTTTTCTATTTTATTTTCTAAAAACTAAATTTGCATTTTTTTAATAATATTTTTTTCATTTTATCACCCCTATTTTAAATTTTATAGCAAATCTTAAAAATAAATCAATAATTATATTGACAAATCTAATAGTAAATTTATAAAATAGGTAAGTACTTAAATATAATGGAGGAAAAAAATATGATTTATGGAGAATTAAAAGATATAAAAACTATAAAGGACTTAATAAAAATTTAGATAAAGCTATTGATTTTATTGTCGATAAAAAATATCTAAATGCAAACTTTGGAAAAAAACTTGATAGAAGGAAATAGTATTTACTTTGATTATCCCTGAAAAAGTAATGACTAGGGAAAAATAAAGACATTGAATCAGAATATCATAAAAAATATGCAGATATACATATAGTTCTTGAAGGTGAAGAAATTATTGGATATACATCTTTTTGAAGACTGTGTTGAAACTAAAGCATATAATAGTGAAAAAGATATTGCTTTTTGTTAAGGGAGAAAAATCAAGCAGAAGTCTTATTAAATGGAAAGAACTTTTGCATTATTTTTTTCCCTGAAGAAGTACATCTTCCTCTTCTAAAAAGTTGGAGAAATTAAAGAAATTAAAAAAAGTTGTTTTTAAAATCGAAATTTAAATCAGGGTACTGTTATAAAAATAAAAGCTAATTTTCTTACAAAAAAATGTCCAATTTAGAAACAAGAAAAAAACTTGACTTTTTCGATACTAATGAGCTAATATATATCTGTAGTTTCATAATACTAATTTCGGAGGTTCTAAAAATGAAATTAAAAAAAGTTTGGAAATTGCTTGCATTGGTGTCACTTATTTTTCTTTTAATTAGCTGTGGTAAAAAGAAAGAAGAGAAAACCGTTGGTAATGGGATTATCTCCTATAGCCAATTCAGAAAAAGCTTCTTGAGGATGCAGCTCCTTTATATAAAAATGTTAGGGTGACGATATTGGAAGACCTGTTGAAGGTTATATTGCTACTAACTATATTGGTGTTGTTGAAGCATTGGGAACAGGAACTATTGACTTTGCATTAATACCACCATTTGCATATATTCTTGCAAATAAGAAAAATGGTTCTGAGGCATTATTGACAAGTATTGGAAAAAATGATGAACCTGGATACTATTCTGTTTTACTTGTAAGAACTGATAGTGGAATTGAAAAAAGTTGAAGATTTAAAAGGTAAGAAAAGTTGCCTTTGTTGATCCATCATCAACTTCAGGATATATTTTCCCAGCAGTTATTTTAATGGATCATGGAATAGATGTAGAACAAGATGTTACTTATCAATTTGCTGGAGGACATGATAAAGCATTACAATTATTAATAAATGGTGATGTAGATGCTATAGGAACTTATGAAAGTGCAATTACAAAATTTCGCTAAAGAATTTCCAGAAGTAACTGAAAAAGTTAAAGTACTAGAAAAAAAGTGATTTAATACCTGGTATAACTTTAACTGTATCATCAAAACTTGATGATGCTACAAAAACAAAAAAATTAAAAGATGCCTTTATTAAAGTTACTAATTCAAAAAGAAGGACAAGAATTAACTTTAAAAATTATTCGGTATAAAAGGTTTTGAAGATGCTAAAGTTGATAATTATAAAGCTTATTGAAGATAAACTTAATAAAATGGGTATAGATATAGAAAAAAAGTTAAATAAAAATTAATATAAATAAGAGGGCTATACATTAGCCCTTTTTTTATAAAAGACATAAGGAGGTGCCAAGTGGAAACAATTATAGAAGTAAAAAATTTAAAAAGAATTATGGCGACAGAGAAATTTCTAAAAGACATATCATTTTTCTATAGAAAAAGGAGAAATTATCTCTATAATAGGTGAAAGTGGTGCAGGAAAATCTACTTTAATGAGATGTATAAATGGTTTAGAAGGTATTAATTCTGGAAGTATAAAATTCTATGATACTGACATAACTAAACTAAAAGAAAAAGAAAGAAACTCAATAAAAAAAGCAAATGGCTTATGTTTTTCCAGGACCTAAATATAATAGATAATATGTATGTAATAGAAAATGTATTAATTCCTTTTTAAATAGGAAAAATTTTATACAAGTTCTTCTAAATAGATTTTCTAGAGCAGAATATGAGAGAGCTCTATATTGTTTAGAGAAAGTTGGAATAGCAAAATTAGCTTATACTAAAAGCTAAATATTTATCAGGTGGAGAAAAAAACAAAGAGTTGCCATAGCTCGTTCTATTGCTCCTAATGTTGATTTAATCTTGGCTGATGAACCTATAAGTAGTTTGGATGAGAAGAATTCATTTCAAATTATGGAAATTTTTAAAAGAATAAATGCTAAAAAAAGAATAAAAACAATTATATTAAATTTACATAATGTTGAGATTGCAAAAAAGTTTTTCAGATAAGATTTTTAGCTTTAAAAAAATGGAGAAATATTTTTCTTTAAAAAAAGTAGTGAGGTAAATGAAGATGACATTAGACAAGTTTATCAAAAGTTCATAATACTAAGACTTTTTTTAAAGATTTTAACAATAGTAATTGTTTTAACCTTATTCTTTTTACTTTAAATTTAGATTTTTCAAGACTATATTGATGGCTTCTCTAGATTAAAAAGGTCTTATTGCTGGAATGATGAGAATAGAGACAGAAGATAAAGAAAGATTGTTTTATTTAAAAATGTTTGAAACAATTATTACTGCTTTTGCTTCATCTTTTATAGGAGTTCTTTTTAGCTGTGTTATGCTCTCCTTTTTAGCAACAAATATATCTAATAAATATCTAGCCAGATTTTTAACAGTATGTTTTTCTATATTTAGAACTGTTCCTGCCTTAGTAATGGCTGCAATACTTGTTAGTCTTATAGGAATTGGAAGTTTTACAGGATTTATAAGTTTACTTATCATTACATTTTTCAGCTACTAAGCTTTTTAAAGGAGTATTTAGAAGAAATAAATCCTGCTAAAAATACAATCATTTAGAAGTTTTGGATTTTCAAAATTTACTTTTTTTAAGATCTTGTATATATCCTTTTTCTAAACCATATATCATTTCACTTTTTCTTTTTAACTTTGGAATCTAGTATAAGAGGAGCAAGTGTATTAGGTATGGTTGGAGCTGGTGGTATAGGAGAAGAACTTTGGAAAAAAATTTGAGTTTTCTTAGATATGATAAAGTTTCATTTATAATTGTAATCTTATTAGGGTTTTATATTTTTTTAACAGATACTTTAAGTTGGTTCTTTAGAAAAAAGATAATCTTATAAAAATTACTACTTCTAAAGGATACAAAGAGAAGTAAATTTATTTCAAACTTTGTTATTATTGAGTTTTAATTCTATTAGTTTTTCATTAAATATCTTATATGAAGACACAAATAAAAATATCAGCTCCAGTGTTCTTTGAAAGACTATTTACTTTTTAAAAAATTTAGAAATTTAGATTTCTCTTACTCAGGAAAAGCTTTACTTGCGTTGTGGCAAAGCTTCTTAGTTGCTTTTTGCAACAGTTTTTGCTGCTCCAAGTGCAATAATTGTAAGTTATTTTACAAACTCTGTTACTTCTAATAAAATAATTGCTTTTCTTATAAAAATCTTTATAAATTTTATAAGAACTTTTCCACCTGTGATAGTTGCTATATTATTCTTTTAGTGGCTTTGGTCCAGGGCTTATAAGTGGTTTCTTTTGCTTTTATATCTCTACACAACTGGAGTTATAACAAAAAGTTTATGTAGATGTTTTAGAAAGTGTTGAAGTTGATTATGGTCTATATGGTAAAAGTTTAGGTTTAAGAAACTTCTATATCTATTTAAAACTTTGGTTACCATCTACTTATACAAACTTTGTTTCTATATTCTTATATAGATTTGAATCTAATATGAAAAAAATTCAAGTGTACTAGGTATGGTAGGAGCTGGTGGTATAGGTCAATTGCTTATAGAATCACATAGCTTTTAGAAATTGGGAAAAAGTATGGGTTCTTTTAATATTTTTAATAATTACTATAATTTTAATAGAAAAATCTATCTGAATATATTAGAAATAAAGTTAATAAATAACAAAATTTTTAAATATATCAGTACTAAAATTGATATGAATACAAAAAATATTTTTTTACTTGAAATTATAAAAATATTGTTGTACAATAAGGTATACCAATTTAATCAAAAAAATAAGGAGTGATGATAATGGCTAAATTAACAGATGCTATAAAAAGATTTAATATTAAATCCAGTTAAAGAAGGAGCTTGGACTGCTCAATTAGGTTGGATTGCAACAGTAAGAGAAGATGGAGCACCAAACATTGGTCCAAAAAGATCTTGCCGTATATATGATGATGCAACTCTAGTATGGAACGAAAAATACAGCTGGAGAAATAATGAAAGATATCGAAAAGAGGATCAAAAGTTGCTATAGCTTTTGCTAACTGGGATAAATTAGATGGTTACCGTTTTGTAGGAACAGCTGAAGTTCATAAAGAAGGAAAATACTATGATGAAGCTGTTGAATGGGCACAAGGAAAAATGGGTGTACCTAAAGCTGCAGTAGTATTCCACATTGAAGAAGTTTATACTTTTAAAAATCAGGACCAACTGCTGGAACAAGAATCGACTAATAACTACTTAACACGAAAATATAAAAACCGATTTAGAAGTAAAATTCTTTATCGGTTTTTGTTTTTTTAAAAGTTTCTTTTACCAAATATTAATTTTTTTCTTGTATATAATAAAAAGAGTATAATAAGAGAAAAATAAATAATACTATACTAAATTAATAATTTTATACAAACTGATGATACTATACGGAATGGAGGATAAGATTGTATTACAAGATTGGAATTGATGTTGGGTCAACAACATTAAAAAACTGTTATTTTAAATGAAAAAGATGAAATCATTGAAAAAGTTATCAAAGGCATTTTTCTAAAGTAAGAGAAATGACATTAGAGCATTTTAAAAAGTTTAAAAGATTTGCTCAATGGAAAAAAATTTAAATTAGCTATTACAGGATCAGCAGGTCTTGGAATTTCTAAAGATTATGGAATTCCATTTGTACAAGAGGTGTTTTCAACAGCTGGAGCAGTTAAAAAATGTTATCCTCAAACTGATATTGTCATTGAGCTAGGAGGAGAAGATGCAAAGATTTTATTTCTAAAAGGGCTATAGAAGAACGTATGAATGGAACTTGTGCAGGTGGTACAGGAGCCTTTATTGATCAAATGGCTAGTCTTTTAGATATGGAAGTTTCTGAATTGGATAAAATTAGTTTTGAACATGAAAGAATTTATCCTATTGCATCTCGTTGTGGAGTTTTTGCTAAAACAGATGTACAACCTCTTCTAAATCAAGGAGCTAAAAATCAGATATTGCAGCAAGTATTTATCAAGCTGTTGTAGAGCAAACAATAACAGGTCTTGCTCAAGGAAGACCTATAAAAGGAACTGTTATCTTCTTAGGAGGTCCTCTTTATTTTTAAAAGGCTTACAAGAAAGGTTTGTTGAAGTACTAAAACTTTCTAAAGAAGAAGCAATTTTTCCAGAGCTAGCACCTTATTTTGTGGCATTAGGAAGTGCATACTTTGCTGATACTACAGAAGAAATCTTTGACTATGATGGAGTAGTTAATTTACTATCACAAAAGAAAGAAAAAAAGTTGAGCATTTAGTAAAATCCATTATTTACTTCAGAAGAAGAATTTGAAACTTTTTAAAAAGACATCAGAAAGTGACAGTTCCTACTAGAGATATTACAACATACTCAGGAAAAAGCTTATCTAGGGACTAGATTCGGGTTCTACAACTATAAAGGTAGTTCTTTTAGACGAAGATGAAAAATATTTTTTTATATCGTTACTACTCATCTTCAAAAAGGAAATCCTGTTTCTTTATTCTTAGAGCAACTTAAAAATTAGAGAACTTTGTGGAGATAGAATAGAAATAGTATCCAGTACAGTAACTGGTTATGGTGAAGAATTAATGCAAGTTGCTTTTTGGAGTTGATATTGGAATTGTAGAAACAATAGCTCACTATACAGCAGCTAAAGCATTTTAATCCAGATGTAGATTTTCATTATTGACATTGGTGGACAAGATATTAAATGTTTCCATATCAAAGATGGAGCAATTGATTCCATTATTTTTAAATGAAGCTTGTTCTTCAGGTTGCGGTTCTTTTAGAAACATTTGCTAAGTCTTTAGGATATAGTACACAAGATTTTGCTAAGAAAGCTATTTTTCAAAAATCTCCAGCTGAATTAGGTTCTCGTTGTACTGTCTTTATGAACTCTTCTGTTAAACAAGCTCAAAAAGATGGAGCAGAAGTAGAAGATATCTCAGCAGGACTTGCTAGAAGTGTTGTTAAGAATGCTATTTTTAAAGTAATTCGTGCTCGTGATATAAATGATTTAGGAGAAAAATATTGTAGTACAAGGAGGAACTTTTTTAAATAATGCAGTCTTACGTTCTTTTGAACAAGAGCTTGGAAGAGAAGTACTAAGACCTGAAATTTCTGAACTAATGGGAGCTTATGGTGCTGCTTTATATGGAAAAAAAGTTCAAAAAGAAAAATCAAAGTTATTAAATTTAGAAGAATTAGAAAACTTTTCAACATGTTTCTTCACCAGGAATGTGTAAGTTATGTACCAACCACTGTCAATTAACAATCAATACTTTTACAAATGGACAGAAATTTATTAGTGGAAATAAATGTGAAAGAGGTGCTGGAAAAGAAAATTACAAAGTGATCTACCTAATATGGTAGCTTACAAAAATCAGCTTTTTAATTCTATTCCATTAAAGGCTGGTGGAAGAGCAAAAATTGGATTACCAAGAGCTTTAAATATCTATGAAATGCTACCTTTCTGGGCAGAACTATTTTGTTCACTAGATTGTGATGTTGTTCTTTCAAAAGTATCAAATCGTAATCTTTATATGAAAGGACAAAAATACTATCCCATCAGATACTGTTTGTTACCCAGCCAAGTTAGTACATGGACATATTATAGATTTATTAGAAAAAATGTAGATGCTATTTTCTATCCTTGTATGAGCTATACTTTTGATGAAGGAATTTCAGATAACTGTTATAACTGTCCTGTAGTTGCTTACTATCCTGAGCTAATACAGGCTAATATAAGTGAAGTAGAAAAAAACTAACTTTTTATACCCACATTTAGAATTGAAAATCATAAATTATTTGCAGAACAAATGTATGAGGAATTTAAAAATATTATTCCAAAGTTGACTAAAAAAGAAATGGAGCAAGCTACAGAAAAAAAGCTTTTTAAAACATATCATGAGTATAGAGAAACTGTTCGTCAAGAAGGTAGTAGAGTACTGAAAATTTGCAGAAGAAAAATAATTATCCTGTTATTATTTTAGCTTCTAGACCTTATCATATAGATCCAGAAATTAATCATGGATTAGATAGACTTTTAAATTCTCTACAATTTGTGATTGTAACGGAAGATGCTTTATATCCTGTTGAAGGAAAATTAACTACAAAAACATTAAATCAATGGGGATATCATGCAAGAATGTATAATGCAGCAAAAATATGTAAGTCAACATAAAAAATATGGAGTTAGTTCATTTAGTTAGTTTTGGTTGTGGTATAGATGCCATTACAACAGATGAAGTTCAAGATATTTTACGTTCAAAAAATAAATTATATACACAATTAAAAAAATAGATGAAGTAAGTAACTTAGGGAGCAGCAAAAAAATAAGACTAAGAAGCTACAAGCAACTATGAAAAGAAAGAGATGTAGTAAAATGGATAAAAAAATTGTAAAGTGCTTATTCCCTATGATGATGGATATTCATTTTTGACCTAATAGCAGGAGTTTTGAAAAAATGAAGGATATGATGTAGAGGTACTGAAAAACTGATCATAGAGGAGTTATAGAAGAAGGATTAAAAAGTGTTCATAATGATATGTGTTATCCTGCTCTTCTTGTAATAGGACAATTTATTGATGCCTTAAAAAGTGGAAAAATATGATACAAACAATGTAGCTTTATTACTGACACAGACTGGAGGAGGGTGTAGAGCTTCTAACTATATTCATCTACTTCGTAAAGCATTAGAAATAAATGGTTTTCATAAGGTAAAAGTGCTATCGTTAAACTTTGAGGGCTTAGATAAAAAGAATGAATTTTCTCTTTCATTTAAAGGTTATTTCAATCTTTTTATAGTATTTTTATATGGTGATCTTTTGATGTCTATTTACCATCAATCAGTAGCATATGAAGAAAAATCCAGGAGACAGTAAAAGTATCCTAGCTTATTGGAAGGAAAAAACTGATTTCTGAAGTTGGAAAGAAACCTTTTAAAAAGCTAAAAGAAAACTATAAAAATAATAGAACATTTCTTAACAATTCCTAAAAACTTAAGTAAGAAAAAAATTCGTGTAGGTATTGTAGGGAGAATTTATATGAAATATTCTCCTTTAGGAAATAATCATTTAACAGATTATTTAGAAAAAAGAAGGAGTTGAAGCTAGTGAATACAGGGACTTCTTGACTTTTTTACTATTCAACTCTATATGACACTATTTTTGATAGAAAAAAATCTATGGAAGAAAAAGGTCTTAAATATTACTTTTGTAAAAGTATGTAGTAGGATACATTGAAAAAGAAACAAAAAGAAATGATAGATGTTATAAAACAATATAAATCATTTATTCCACCATCTCCTTTTTGCTAAAGTTAGAGATGACAAAAGGTTACTTAGGACATGGAGTGAAAATGGGAGAAGGTTGGTTGTTGACAGCAGAAATGTTAGAGTTTATTGAAATGGGGGTAAAGAATATTGTTTGTGCTCAACCATTTGGTTGTCTACCTAACCATATAATTGCAAAAGGAATGATTAGAAAGATTAAAGATAATCACCCTGAAGCAAATATCATTGCTGTAGATTATGATCCAGGGGCAAGTTCTGTCAATCAAGAAAAATAGAATTCGTTTAATGCTAGAAAATGCAAGAATGCTAGCTACAGAATAATAAAAAGTAAAAATAATTCGTTACATTTATAACGATTACTTGCCAGCCTATAATGGTTCTAGAGCTCCTCAAAGGCTCTTTTCACCATTATAGGACGTCGTAGCAATCTTATTAAAAGTTTTTAATTTCATGTAACTCATTTATTTTTTTACTTTTGAATTTAAGATTATAATAGGCAACAGCATATTTTTTTAATTGTTTTCTACAACTTCTTTTAGTATTCTATATGACTTTTCTAGTTCTTCTAACTTAGGCATATAACTTACTGCAATTACTTCATCAGGATCAAATTTTTGCTTTTACTTCTTTCCAGATTTTTAGTCATAGTTTCTTTTGAACCCATTAAATTTATTCCCATTCTTGACTTTTAAAAAATATTTTTTTCAGCAGAGCTTAAATTTAAATTTTTCCTCAAATTTTTCATCAGCTAAAGGATATAGTCCTTTTTCTTCTCTTAATAGTCTTATTGAACCTTGTTGAGCTATTGTATATAACCTTTTCAGCTTCTTCATCAGTATCTGCTCCATGAGCTAGAAACTCCTAAAATAAAAATATGGTTCATCTAAATATTTTTGAAGCTTTAAAATGCTTTTCTATATATAGAAAGGGCTTCTTCAGCCATAGCAGGTGCAAAATGAGTTGCAAAAGAGTATGGTAACCCTAATTCTGCAGCTACATATGCTGAGCTTGTTGAACTACCTAAAATAATTATAGGAACATTAGTATTTATTCCTGGATTAGCAATAACTACTCCTTGTTCTTCTTCAGGACCAAAATACTCTCTAATTGTAAAATGTCTTCCATAAAGTTATGAATATTTGCATATTTTTTTGTCTATATATTAAAACTAGCTGTTTCTGCATCAGTTCCAGGTGCTCTACCAACTCCTAAATCTACTCTATGAGGATATAAAGTTTCTAAAGTTCCATAAGTTTCTGCTACCTGTAGAGGAGAATGGTTTGGTAACATTACTCCACCTGAACCTACCTTTATTTTTCTTTGTATTAGCTAATATATGTTGAATTAATAATGCTGTTGCTGAACTTACTACTCCTCTAAAATTATGATGTTCTGCTACCCAATATCTATAATAATCTAAATCTTCCAAAATTTTTGCTAAGTCTACTGCTCTATTTATAGCCTCTATTGTTGTTTCACCTTGAAATTGAGGTACTAAATTTAAAAGCTGATACCTTTTACTTTTTTTATTTTTCCATTTGAACCTCCTTATCTTATAGATATGATATATCATTTATTTTGTCAATAGATGAAATTAATGTTATACTTTTAAAATAAAACTAATTATTGTTTAGGAGGCTCTATGTCAGAATACAATATTTCTAAAATATATGAAAAATGATAAAAGAAGTTTTAAAATTAATCGATGACTTACTAGCTAAAGAAGAAATTAGAAGAGATAAAAAAACTTAGATTATACTTGTGCTATGTTTGATGATGATATGAATATTATTGCAACTGGAAGCTGTTTTAAGAATACTTTAAGATGTCTTGCTGTAGATAACTCTCATCAAGGAGAAGGACTTATGAATCAAATAGTTACTCACCTTGTAGATTATGAATTCTCAAGAGGACTAAGCCATTTATTTTTTTGTATACTAAAAATAAATCTATGAAATTCTTTAAAGATTTAGGTTTTTATGAAATTATAAATATAGAAAAATCAAATTGTCTTTATGGAGAAATAAGAGAACTGGTTTTTCTGATTATTTAGATAATTTAAAAATGATATGAGAGAAGGTAAAAACATTGCTTCTCTTATTATGAATGCTAATCCTTTTACCTTAGGTCATCAATATTTGGTTGAAAAAGCTGCAAATGAAAATGATGTTTTACACCTATTTATTGTCAGTGATGATAGTAGCTTAGTCCCTTTTGAAGTAAGAAAAAACTTGTTATAGAAGGAACAAAAGTATTTAAAGAATATTTGTTATCATGAAACAGGAGATTATATAATAAGTAGTGCAACATTTCCCAAGCTATTTTTCAAAAAGATGAAGTTGCAGTAATAGAAAGTCAAGCTAATTTAGATATTGAAGTCTTTTTACTAAAATTGCTAAGGTTTTAAATATCAATAAACGTTATGTTGGTGAAGAACCTAATAGCTTAGTAACAAATATCTATAATCAAACTATGTTAAAAATTACCTGAAAATAATATAGAATGTGTAGTAGTACCTAGAAAAAAATATTCTGACAAGGTTATAAAGTGCTTCAACTGTTAGACAAATAATAAAAAAATGGAAATTTAGAAGATTTAAAAAAATCTTGTTCCTGAAACAACTTATAATTATTTTTAAGTGATGAAGCAAAGCCTGTGATAGATAAAATTCGTTCTCAAGCTGATGTTATTCATTACTAATAAAGGAGTTTTTTTATGCAAGGAGTAGAAGTTGGAATTGAAGAAGTTTTAATGTGTCGTGAAAGAAGGGTAGATATTCAAAATGAAATGATAAAGAAATATAATATGCCTATAATTTCATTTACTATGAATATACCTGGTCCTATAAAGACTAATCAAAAAATCAAGAAAAGCTTTTGATATTGGAAAAAAATTAATATTAGAAAATTAAAAAGAAAAATAATATTGAAATTTTTAGAAATTAAAGAATTAGATGAAAATACAGAAATGAATTATTTATCTCTGTTGATAGTACAGCTGAGAAAATAAAAATATAACTGTTGCTATTGAAGAAAGTTCTCAATTAGGAAGATTATTTGATATAGATGTTATTGATATAAATTTTTGAAAAAGCTTTCAAGAAAAGTCTTTTTAGAAAATGCTTAATTTGTGAAGAACAAGCTCAAGAATGTGGTAGAAGTAGAAAAACATTCTATTGAAGAACTACAAGAAAAAGTAGAAGAAATATTAGAAAAATGGGCTGTTACAAAATTTAAATTTAAATTCTAAAGTAAAAAAATAAGTGAGTTACGAATGGAAATTTTTAGATAAAAATCAAATAGAATGAGCCGAGCAAATTCAGGGTGTCTGAACGAAGTGAGTTTCCTGATTTGCAGCAATTCTTGATTTTTATCGTTGAAATTACTCAGTAATGAACTATTTTTACTTTATTAATTTGCAACAGCCCTTTTAAAATAAAGTTTATATACAATTTTAATTTTTACAGGTACATATAAAAGTTCCTATATCTTTTACGACAATAGTTATCTTTAAATGAAATTTCTTTTTACATTTTTATATGCAGCCTCAATAGCTTTTTCTAAACTATCTTGGATAGAAACAACATTTAAAACTCTACCACCATTAGTATAGAACTTATCATTTTTCTTCTTTTACTCCTGCAAAGAAAAACCTTATTATCAGAATTGTTTACATCAAACTTTTTCTAGACCACTGATAAGATTTCCTTTTTCATATTTAACAGGATATCCACCTGCTGCCATCACTACACAACAAGCTGATTTGTTTTCCCAATCAATTTTTATATTCTTTAAACTCTTTATTTAAAAGCTGAGTTAATTACATCTAAGAAATCTGATTTCATTAGTGGTAAAACTGCTTGAGTTTCAGGATCTCCCATTCTCATATTATATTCAAGTAAATATACCTCTCCATTTGCAACCATCAAACCAAAGAATATTATTCCAGCAAAATTCATTTTTTTCTTCTTTAATACCCTTTTAAAAGTAGGTTCAATATATTTTGAATAAATTTTTTTCTTCAATAGTTTTAGTATAATACGGATTAGGTGCAATTACTCCCATACCACCAGTATTTAAACCAGTTTCTTTTTTTCAGATATTTTCTTATGGTCTTTAGCCGAAATAAAAAGGTATTATTACTTCTGAGTCTGTAATAGATAAAACAGAAATTTCAACACCCATCTAAAAATTCTTCAATTACAACAGTATCTCCTGCTGCAGCAAATACTTTTATTAGTCATCATATCATTTAAAGTATCTTCTGCTTCTTTTCTATTTTGAGCAATTACAACCCCTTTTTCCTGCAGCAAGTCCACTTGCTTTTATAACAACAGGATAAGACATTTCATCTAAATATTTTTATAGCTTTTTCTTTATCATGTAAAAGATTGATATTTAGCAGTTTTAACTCCATATTTTTGCATAAAATCTTTTGCAAAAGCTTTTGACCCTTCAAGCATAGCAGCTTCTTTATTTGACCCAAATATAGTTAAATTATTTTCTTGAAATTTATCAACTATACCGTCAACTAATAATTCTTCACTTCCAACAATAGTTAAATCAACTTTTTCTTTTATTGCAAAATTTAAAATGTCATTAGAAGTTTTTAAATTTATATTTTTCACAATTCTTAATAACTTTATTATAAGCATTTCCTGGTGCAGCAAATATTTTATTCACTTTTTGGATTTTGAGAAATTTTTCCAAGCTATTGCATGTTCTCTACCACCAGAACCAACTATTAAAACTTTCATTATCATTCTCCTATTTTTAATTTTTATAAGTCACCTTCAATTATTTTTTTGCATATATGATGAAGTATTTTTCTATAAAGTCAACAAAATCAGTAATATCTTTAAGCTCTTTATGTTCCATATCATAAAAAGCAATTTTCTTTTGTTTTTGGGTTCCAAACAATATATATGTCCTCATAATCTCCAGTTGCTTTTAGAAATACGAAGTAATTTTTTTGTCTTCCCACTTTCATTGGAATTGTATCTATTAATGAAAAACTCTATCCATTTAAAATCACAATCATCTAGTTCAAAAATGAAGTTTATCTCCTTGTAAGAACTCAATTAAGTTTTTGGGTAACTAAATGACTTTAATTCATCTAATTTATTTTGTAAATTATGATATTCAAGTGGCTCTAATGATTTAAAATATTCAGCCATTTCAATATCACCTTTTTCTAAGGCTATACTATATGGACGCATTCCATCTTTTTCTGTCAAAGTAACATCTGCACCATTCTCTACAAGAAATTTACACATAGCTAAATCAACATATCTTGCTGCCACACACAATGGAGTAGGCTTAAAAGGATAGACCATATCTGCTTCATTATAGTTTATATCAACACCATTTATTTTATAAAAAATTTTAAAAACATCATAATTTCTATCAGAAACAGCTTCACGAAATGCTTTTTCCACCATATTTATCTGCTGTATGTCCTAAATCATGGATAAGCTGTAAATATTTATAATTCTTTCCATATATAGCTTCCATAAATGCATCTGATTTAACATTATTAGTCAAAGTTTACTTTTTGCACCATGAGAAACAAGATACTGAATTATTTTTCTCATCACAATATCTAACAGCAGTCAAAAAAACTTGGTCTATCTTTTTGCATTTAAATTAACTCCATGCTCTACAAGCCATTTCACTGATTCAAAAAGCCTCCATAATCAAAGCATAATCTAAAGGAGATAAATCAGTATATTTACTGATTGATATATTTTTATTTATATCCCAAGCTTTCGCTAAATGTTCATCTAACTTAGAGATATTTTCTTTTATAATATCATCTAATATTTCAGGGAATAGATTTAAAACTTCCGATGTCTTTTAGTTTTTATCATTTATAGTTCTCCAATAATTTTAATGTTTAAAGTGTCTTAATTTTTGAGAATATCATAGAAATATTATTTTTATCACATTCTTCAATAGAATCTTTATCATTTACAGAACCACTAGGTTGAATTATAGCTTTAACTCCATTCTTAGCTGCTAGTTCAACAACATCTCTAAATGGGAAAGAATGCATCTGAAGAAAGTACAACATCAGTTGTATTAAATCTTTCTTTAGCTCTTTCTAAAGCTTTTTCAGCTGCCCAAATTCTACTTACTTCTCCTCCACCTATTCCTAATGTTTGTAAATTTTTAGCCACAACTATTGCATTTGACTTTTACAAATTTTACTACTTTTTAAAGCAAAAAATTAAATCTTTTTCTTCTTGACTTGTAGGTTTAGCTTTTAGTAACAACTTCTAAATCTTCATATAATCTATTATTTGTATCTTGAACTAAAAATTCCACCATCAACTTTTTATTAATTCTTTTTTTGTCACTTGGTTTATCTTTACATTCAATAAGTCTTATATTTTTCTTTTTACTTAATATTTCTAAAGCTGAGCTTGAAAAAAACTAGGTGCTATTATAATTTCTAAAAATATTTCATTTAATAATTTTGCAGTTGCTTCATCAACTTCTCTATTGAAAGCTACTATTCCACCAAAAAAATAGATACTGGATCTGTTTCATAAGCTTTTTTATAAGCTTCTTCAACATTATCTCCTAAGGCAACTCCACAAGGCGTAGAATGTTTTTACAGCACAACAACAAATTTCATCAAATTCTGAAACAACCTTCCAAGCAAGATCCATATCTCTGATATTATTGTATGAAAGCTCTTTTTCCATTAAGTTGTTTAAAGTTTTTCATAGCACCATCAGACATATTATCTGTATAATATGCAGCTTTTTGATGTGAATTTTCTCCATATCTCATTTCCATAGACTTTTTTTATATGAAACATTTAGATATTCTGAAAGTCTTCATCTAATAAAAAATTGTGATATAGCTGCATCATAGGCAGAAGTCAGATTAAATACTTTTCCTGCTAATCTTTTTCTGGTTTCATAAGAAACATCATCAGTATTATTTATTTCTTCTTTTATAAGTTCATAATCTTTCACATCAGAAATGACAACCACATCTTTAAAAGATTTGCAGCAGACCTAAGCATAGTAGGTCCACCTATATCAATAAATTCAATTTTTTTCTTCAAAAGATAAATCTTCTTTTACTTTTTTTCAAAGAAAGGATATAGATTTACTATAACATAATCAATAGTATCTATATTTCTTTCTTTTTAAAGTTCTCATATGTTCTTCATTATCTCTCAATGCTAAAATTCCACCATGTATATTTGGATGTAAAGTTTTAACTCTACCATCTAACATTTCTTCAAAATTTGTTATCTTACTAACTTCAATAACTTCAATATTATTTTCTTTTAAATATTTATATGTTCCACCAGTAGAAATAATTTCTATTCCTTTACTAACTAAAAATTTTGCAAAATCCAATATACCTGTCTTATCATATACTGAAATTAAAAGCTCTTTTTCATCTCAATTCCCTTTCATATTTATTCTTTAATATTTTTGAATAATATTACTATAATCTTCTCCAAGCAAATCAGTTAAAATCTTATAAAATTCTTCATTTTTCCGTTTGCCCATGATATTCTTTTTTTATTAGTTAATACAAATTGAAATCAAAAAAATATTAAAATTATTAATTTTTCATAAATCTATATCTCCATAATTATTTTCAGAATTTTTTTATATCAATTTTTCAATTAAAAAAATATCTTATATAATCAATATTTCCTAGTAATTATAAATTAAAATAAGTCTTACAATATGAAACAAAAGGCTTTTTATTATTTCTTCTCTTGTTCTTATATGCTTCTTTTCATCTTCAACACCATTGTTCTCTAAGCTATCAATCCATTCTCCATCTATCATACAACCAACATCAAAATTTATGTCATATTTAGCTTTCTCTATTAAAGGTACATCTGATAAGTCACCAAGACAATATAAGTATCCACATAATAGTCTTATATATTCTGAACTTCCTTCTTGAAAATCGTTTTATTTCTTTATTAATAAGCTCTATTATTTCATTCTTATCGATATTTTTAAAAATCAAATCCATATTTTCTTAAAAGTTGCTCTGCTCTTTTTTTCATTAATATCATATTCATTGTTTTCTATTAATTCTTTTACAACTCTTGGTAATAATTTCCATTCTCTTTCTAAGACTATTTTTGTATTTCTTCAGGAGATCTTTGCCATACTGATATCAACTTTATCCTGTCCTATAATTTCACCTGCATCAACATCAGATGTTACATAATGAACTGTACAGCCACTTTCTTTATCTCCATTTTCAAATACTGCTTGATGAACTTTTAGTCCATACATCCCTTTACCTCCATATTTTTGGAAGTAATGAGGGATGTATATTTATAATTTTATTTTTTATACTTTTCTAATATTTTCTCCATCTAATATAGATAAAAATCCTGCCAATACTATTAAATCAGGCTTTTTCTTCAAATATTTTTAATAAATTTTTTTGAAATTTCTTTATCTCTATTTAAAAGAATAAAATCAATATTATATTTCATCTGCAATATTTTTTTGCTTTACATTCTCTATCAGCAATTATGCAATCTATTCTTATATCATTTTTTATTAGTTGCAACATATTAGTTCCACTACCAGATACTAACACTATTATTTTTTTAAACATAAAGAATGATCTCCTTTTTCAATATGTCCTATTTCATAAGCAGTTTCCCCTAATGAAGTTAATAATTCAATAATAGGTTCAACATCTTTTTCTTCTACTACTAAAAGTGAAAACCTACTCCCATATTGAAAGTTCCAAATAATTCTTCTTCTTTTTATTTTACTTCTTTCAGCAATTAATTTAAATATTTCAGGAACTCTTACTTTTATCTCTAAATACTACTGGAGATAAATCTTTTTCCCATACAACGAGGTAAAGTTTTTCATATAGACCTCCACCTGTTATATGTGCCATACCATTTACATTAAACTTTTTCTAAAAACTTTTAAGATAGGTTTTACATAAATTTTTGTAGGAGTCAATAAAAACATCTCCCATAGTTACATTTTCTCCATATTCTTTTAAAGAAACTTTTTCATTATAGTCAGTAAATACTTTTCTTACTAATGAGTATCCATTGCTATGGAAACCACTTGAAGCCACTGCTATTATTTTATTTCCTTCTTTAACTTTTTGAACCATCTATTAAATTTTCTTTTTCAACTATTCCAACACAGAAACCTGCTATATCATAGTCTCCTTCTTGATAGAAACCCTGGCATTTCAGCAGTTTCTCCACCTACTAAAGGCTGCATAAGATTGTAAACAACCTTCTGTAACTCCTGAAACTAATTGTGCAGCCACTTCTGCATCAAGTTTTCCACAAGCTAAATAATCTAGGAAAAAAATAATGGTTTTGCTCCATGGCATAGTACATCATTTACACACATAGCAACACAATCTATTCCTACTGTATCATATTTTTTGTTTCATTGCAATTTCTAATTTTGTTCCAACTCCATCAGTTCCTGAAATTAAAAACAGGATTTTTATATTGTCCTAATTCATACATAGCTCCAAAAGCTACCTAAGTTTGTTAGAACAGATTTATTATGAGTTTTTTTAAAACATTTTTCTTCATTAATTCAACTGCTTTGTATCCTTCTTCTTTATCAACACCTGAATCTTTATAAGAAATTTATCATTATTCCTCCCATGTTGTTAGTTTTTGCTTTTACTTTTTACTAAATTATTCCTCATCTTCTTTGAAGCAACCTGTATAGAAAATCTTCTCCACCATTTAAAAATTTTCTTTAAATTTTTAATGATAGATAATCTAAAGTTGTTGCTCCTATTGCTTGTCTTATTTCTTCAATGCTCATATAGCTACCCATTAATTTATTGTTAGGGATCTATATTAACTCCAAAAATATGATTCTTCTATAACAACAGGAGAAGCTGATCTAAAATGCACTTCTTTTGCCCCTGCTTCAAATAAAACATCTATTAGTTTTTTTAGATGTTGTTCCACGAACTATAGAGTCATCTATAACTACTACTCTTTTATCTTTAATTAATTCTTTTATTGGATTTAACTTAACTCTTACTGCTCTTTCTCTTAATTCTTGAACTGGAGCAATAAATGTTCTTCCAACATATTTATTTTTTTCAATAAAGCAGCTGAATAAGGTATTCCACTTGCTTCAGCATATCCTATTGCTGCTGGAACTCCTGAATCAGGAACACCTATAACTATATCAGCTTCTATTGGGTTTTGTTCATACAAGTATTTTTCCTGTTTGATGTCTAAAATCATAAACACTAATTCCATCTATAACACTATCTGGTCTTCCAAAAATAGATATATTCAAATGAACTTGCTTTTTAGTACTTTCTTTGTATTTTTATGCTTTCCACTCCATTATCATCTATAACTACCATTTCTCCAGCTTCAATATCTCTTACAAATTCTGCACCTATAGCATCTAATGCACAACTTTCAGAAGCTAGAACATACATATCATCTTCAGCTATTCTACCTAAACATAATGGTCTTAATCCTTCAGGATCACGTACTCCTATAAGTTTATCATTTATTATTATTCCAAGAGCAAAAACAACCTTTTTAATTTTTCAACAGTTTTTAAAACTGCTTCTTTATATCCATATTTACCATTAATACTTAAAAAAATTTTTAGTATAATTTCAGTATCTATTGATGTTTGAAATAAAAGAACCATTGTTTAATAATTCTTGTTTTAACTCTTCTCTATTTGATATATCACCATTATGTACAAAGAGATATATATCCCATTGCAGACTCTCCACCTATGGGTTGACAGTTTCTTATAGAAACTGTATTCTTTGCTACCATATCTTGTATGTGCTATCAAAATATTTCCAATATATTTTTGAAAAGTCTTCAACTTTGAAAAACATCTGAAACAAGTCCAACATTTTTAACTGTCTTTTTATTCTAACTTCATTATTAGTTTTAGAATCACAGATAGTATAACCTGCTCCTTCTTGTCCTCTGTGTTGTAAAGCATACATTCCATAATATGCAATTCCTACTAAGTCCTTTTCTAACCTTTTTGAGTGCAAAGCTAATATACCCATTTTTATTTCTCCTTTTTTTATAAATAAATCCTTAATTTTTAAATTTTTATTTTGCTTCAGTCAATCTTTTTACAACTTCTATATATGCTTCTTCTATATTTCCTAAATCTCTTCTGAATCTATCTTTATCTAGTTTTTTTCTCCAGTTTCTTTATCCCATAATCTACAAGTATCAGGAGTGATTTCATCAGCAAGTAAGATTTCTCCTTTAGAATTTTTACCAAATTCAATTTTGAAATCTACTAAAGTTATTCCAATTTTATCAAATTTTTCTTTTAAAAGATTGTTAATTTTTGCCAGTGATATCATAGATTTTCTTTTTAATTCATCATAAGTTGCAAGTCCCATTGCTACTGCATGATGGTCATTTATTAAAGGATCTCCATATTCATCATTTTTTTATAACAAATTTCAAATATAGTATTGTTTATTTTTAGTTCCTTCTTTAATTCCAACTCTTTTTAGCCATAGAACCAGCTATTATATTTCTAACTATTACTTCTAAAGGAAATATTTGTTTACTCTTTGACATAGTTGATCTCTATCATTTAATTTTTTACAAAGTGAGTTTTTTTATTCCATGTTCTTCTAACATATTAAATATTAAAGTTGTTATTTCATTATTCATTACACCTTTATTATGGATAGTTCCTTTTTAGCTCCATTTCCAGCAGTTGCATCATCTTTATAGTGAACGATAACTAAATCCTTATCATCAGTTTCATATAATTGTTTTGCCTTTCCTTCATAAATAAATTTTCCTTTTTCCATCTTTATTCCCTCCTAATTTTAAATAAAAATCATTCATTTTTATTATAATTCTACATGTATATTTTTGAAATCTTCTTTCATTTCTTTTCTAAATTCTAAAAAGTTTTTCTCTTAAATCTTTATTTCCAACTGCTAATATTTCTACTGCTAGCATTCCAGCATTGTATGAATTATTTATTGCTACAGTTGCAACAGGAATTGATTTTGGCATTTGTACTATTGAGAAATAGTGCATCTAAACCTTCTACTGCTGCTTTTATAGGTACTCCAATTACAGGTAAAACTGTTTTTGAAGCTATAACTCCTGGTAAATGTGCTGCAAGACCTGCTCCTGCAATAATAACTCCATAATCTTCTTTTTCAAATTTTTCTAATGTTTCTTCTAAAAGTTCAGGAACTCTATGAGCTGATAGAACATGAGCTGTATATTCAATTCCAAACTTTTTTTAAGCAGTCTGCTGCTCCTTTCATTACATCAACATCTGATTTACTTCCAAATATTATTCCTACTTTCATTTTTTTCCTCCATATTATTTAAAGTATTTTATTCCATTTAATATTAAGTTTTGATCTTTATTACCTGGTATATTCTTAAATGCATCTCTTGAGTATCTTTCAGAGTGTCCCATCTTTCCAAATATCTTACCATCAGGAGATATAATTCCTTCTATAGCTAAACTTGAACCATTAGGGTTAAATCTAAATTCACTTGTAGCATTCAAGTCGAAGTCAACATATTGAGTTGCTATTTGACCATTTTTCAAATAATTCTTTTAATACTTCATCACTAGCATAGAATCTTCCTTCTCCATGAGATACAGGTATATCAAATGTTTCTCCTATTTCAAAATGATGATAACCAAGGTGAATTATTTGTAACAATTTTTAGTTTTTACTAATTGAGAAATATGTCTACCTATCTTATTAAATGTAAGAGTAGGTGAATTTTCATGAACATTTCCAATTTCTCCATAAGGTAAAAAGTCCTGATTTAACTAAAAGCTTGGAAACCATTACATACTCCTAAAAATAAGTCCATCTCTACCTAAGAAAGCTTTTAATTTCATCCATTAGTTTTAGGATTTTGTAAAACTGCTGCCATGAATTTTTCCAGAACCATCTGGTTCATCTCCAGCACTAAATCCACCTGGTAAAACAAATATTTGAGAATTTCTTAAGTCTTTACACATTTGATCAACAGATTCAGCTAAATGATTTTTGTGTTAAGTTTCTAAGTAAAGTTATCTTTGCTTCAGCACCATTTTCATTAAATCTATTGTACATATCATATTCAGAGTTAGTCCCTGGGAAAGCAGCTATAACTACTCTTGGTTTAGCAACAGTTATAGATGATTTATAGATTTTCTTTTCAGATATTTTTATTTTTAATATCATAAGTTTCTACTTTCTTCTTCTAACTTATATGGGAAGATAGGTTTTAATTTATTTAACCAAACAGATTCAACATTTTCTAAATTAATATTTTCTCCATTTACTTTTCCTTCAAATTTATCACTAACTTCTCCTAAATAGATAGCATTCTTATATGATAATTCTTCTGTTGTTTCAATTAAGATAGAAGCTGGTTTTAAACTGAATAAATCTACATCTTTATTATTGATTTCAAAACCTAATCTATTACCAAAACTCATTTTTTTGATAAAGCTTCTGCAAGTCCACCCATTTTTATAACCATAGCAGACACTATTTTCTTATCTTTTTATATTTTTAATACAAATTCAAAGTTTTCTTTTAATTCTTCACTATTGAAATAAGAAATCTTTTTCATCAATTTTATTTTTCAACTAAATATAATTTATTTTTAGCTTTTTTTAAATTCTGTTGAGATAACATCATGAACATTTACAGGACTAACTGCAAATGAAATCAATGTAGGTGGTACAGATATATCATTAAATGTTCCACTCATTGAGTCCTTTCCACCAATAGCAGCTACATCAAAATCTTTTTGTGCTTTCATAGCTCCAAGTAATGCTAAGAATGGTTTAGACCATTTATAAGCGTCTTTTCCAAGTTTTTTTCAAAAGTATTCTTGGAATGAAAGTCTAGCTGTCTTATAGTCAACTCCTGCTGCAACTAATTTAGCTAATGATTCTACAACTGCATAGATAGCTCCATGGTATGTAGACCATTCACTTATATAAGGATTAAAGCCCCAAGTTATAGCTGAAGCTGTATCTGTATTTTTATCTAAAACAGGAAATTTCATTATAGAAACATCAGTTGGTGACATTTGATATTTTCCACCAAAAGGTGCTAGAATAGTTCCTGCTCCAACAGAAGAATCAAACATTTCTACTAATCCTTTTTGTGAAGCCACATTTAATTTTTTTGATATTATGTAACCATTTCTTTTTCTAAACTACTATCAGAAGTTTTAAATTTTTTTCAAATACATTTTCATTTTCATAATCTCTAACTTCTATATCTATATTTTGTTGAACTCCATTAGTATTTAAGAAATCTCTTGAAATATCAACAATAGCTTTACCCTTCCAATTTAAAGTTAATCTATTTTTTTATCAGTTACATAACCTACTACTGTTCCAAGTAAATTTTTCTTCATCTACAAATTTTAAGAATTTTTCTGTATCTTCTTTGGAAACTATAACTGCCATTCTTTCTTGAGATTCTGATATAGCAAGTTCTGTTCCATTTCAATCCATCATATTTTAACAGGAACTAAGTCAAGGTTTACTTCAACTCCATCAGCTAACTCTCCAATAGCAACTGAAACTCCTCCAGCTCCAAAAGTCATTACATTTTTTTAATAAGCTTTTGTTGCTTCAGCATTTCTGAATAATCTTTGTATTTTTTTCTTTCTTCTGGTGCATTACCTTTTTGAACTTCTGCTCCACATAATAGAAGTGATTTATCATTATGTTCTTTAGAAGATCCTGTTGCTCCTCCACAACCATCTCTTCCTGTCTTACCACCTATAATAATTATGCTATCTGTAGGTACAGGAGATTTTCTAACTACATTTTCTACAGGTGCTGCAGCTACAACTGCTCCAACTTCCATTCTTTTTGCTTTGTATCCATCATGATAGATTTCTGATACTAATGAAGTTGCAATTCCTATTTGGTTTCCATAAGAAGCATATCCACTAGCTGCTCCTGTTGTAATCTTTCTTTTGTGGTAATTTTCCTTTTAAAGTTTCTTCAACAGTTTCAAGAGGATTTCCTGAACCTGTAACTCTTATTGCTTGATATACATAAGCTCTTCCTGATAATGGATCTCTTATAGCTCCTCCCTAGACAAGTTGAAGCTCCTCCAAATGGTTCTATTTCAGTTGGATGGTTATGAGTTTCATTTTTAAACATCAATAACCATTTTTTTCAATAGATTTTCTTTTCCTTCAAAATCTTCTACTTCAACATCTACATATACTGAACAAGCATTGTTTTCTTCAGAAACTTCTAAATTATCTAATTTTCCTTCTTTCTTTAGATATTTTGCAACTATTGTTGCCATATCCATTAAAGAAACTGCTCTTTTCTTAGATACATCTTCTTTTTAATTTTAAAGTATTCATTAAATTCTTTTTCCATTTGTTTTCCAAATTCAGAATTTGGGAATGTAACTTTGTTTATCTTTGTTTCAAAAAGTTGTATGTCTACAGTGGTCAGACCAATAAGTATCTAAAACTTTTTATTTCTGTTTCAGTAGGATTTCTTCCTATTTCCTTATAATGATCTTGAACAAATTTCAAATCTTCAAAAAGACATTGAAAGTCCTAAATCTGTTCTCATTTTTTTCTATTTCTGCATCATTCAAAGAAGTAAAGTCATCATAAGTAATAACTTCTGAATTGAATAATATTTCTTCCTTCTTTAAAACTGATAAATCTTTTTCTCTCATTTCGATAGGATTTATAAAAATTTCTTGATTCTATTTAACTCTTCATCAGTAATTTCATCATTTAATATTATAATTTTTTTGAAGTTAAGACATCTACATTTTGTTTAACTGTTGATACTATATCAATACATTGTATTGCTGAATCTGCCCTTTGATCAAATTGACCAGGTAGAAATTCAACAGCAAAAATATTTTTTTCCCCTTTAAATCTAACTCTTCTGTTATTGAGTCAGTAACTGGTTCTGATAGTATCATCTTCTTAACATTTTTCTTTATCAGCACTTAGATTAAAGATATCATAACAATTAATAAGTCTTAGATCTTTTATGTCTATTCCTAATTCTTCTCTTAATTGTTTCTCCAATCTTTTTGCATCTAAATCAAAAACCTTTTTTTCTTCTCAACAAAAAAATCTTAAATCTGACATTCTTTCCTCCATAATAGTTTATAATAATTGATAATAAATAAAAAAATCTGAGCAAAAAAACACTCAGATTATTGTTTACAATCTACACTTATAACTGTTCGCAACTATCCCTTTGAAAACAGCTATCTTAAATCTTATTCTATTTATATTATTTTTAGTTATTAACTTCACTGTTTTCCCTCCATCTCGTAAAATATACAAAAAAATAAATTTCTATATCAAAAAGAAATACAGTAAATAAATATTTTTTTCGTAGTTGGTTAATTTGTGGTTAACCGTAGAGACACCTTTCCATATTTTTAGGCTTATACGAATTTTTAAGCTTTATTTATCTACGAATATAATACACTATTTATTGATTTTTGTAAATAGTTTATTTAAATTTTCTTATTTTATTTTTCAAACTCTCATTAATTGATAATTGTATCAATGTGTTTCTTTTTTATGTCACCGAAGTATATTCCTAAAAGTCTTATCTCATCTTCTAGCTCAAATGAATTTAAAAGTTCTAGCATTTCATTATAAAGAAAAATCCTTTATCCTCTTGTAGCAAATTTTAATTTTTTTACTTTTTAGTATAAGTCTTTAAAAAGAGGTATATCTTATTTTTACAGTGATACTTTGAGAAAAATACATTGTTTTTATCAATCTTTGATAAGTATATTCGAACAAAGAATTAAATTCTCTTTCTAATTCTGAAGTAGTTTGTAAAGGTATAGAATAAGTTTCTTCATTTCCTATTGAGTGAATTTCTCTTTCATATTCAACCTCATCATGATTTATTCCTCTGACAGAACAATATAAATTTTCTCCACGAGATTTCCCATATTTTTTTAACTAAATAATCCAAAGAATATTTAAAAACATCTTTTACAAGAAAAAAATTTTTATCATGTTTTTAAAATTTCAGAAAAATTTTTCTTCCAACTCCAGGAATAATTTTTTTATTTTTTTATCTGAGATATATTCAATAAAAATCTTTTTCATTTTTCAAAAATATATATGCCAAAAAGGTTTATTTATATCACTGGCAATCTTTGCAGATAGTTTATTAAAACCTATTCCTACAGAACAAGTTAAATTAGTTAATTCTTTTTATTCTTTCTTTAAATTTCAAAGCAAATTGTTTTTTTATTTTCAGGCTTTAACTATACCTGTTAAATCTATGTAGCCTTCATCTGTAGCAATGAAATTCAACCTTATTAGTTATTTTTCAAAAATCAAGTTATGAATCTCATTAGAAATTCTAATATATTCTTTTTTTATCCACAGGTATAGCAATAAGTTTTGGACAGAGTAACTTTAGCATCTGAAACTTTCATTGCAGAATGTATACCATATTTTCTTGCTTCATAACTAGCAGTTGTAACAATATTTTCTCCAACAACTAAAGGTTTATTTTTTTAATTTTTGGATTTCTATTTATTTCAATAGAAGCATAGAAAGCATCCATATCATAGTGCATAATTATTTCGTTCCATAATCAACCTTTCTATTTTTTTAGAAATCTAATAATAACTCTTTTAATTTTAACATCTCATCTCTTAAAACTATTGCTTGTTCAAAAATCAAGTTCTTCTACAAGTTTTCTTTAATTTTCTTTTTCAAGTTTAGTTATTTTCTTTTCTCAATATCTGCTTTTACTTCTAAATACTTTTCTTATCATTTTCAAACTTTCTTATCTTCAATACCATAATCTAAATTGATTAAATCCTCAGCTATTTCTTTAACAATACTCTTTTGGATCTATATTATTATAAAGCATTATATTCTTTTTGAATCTTTTCTTCTTCTTTCAGTTTCTATTATAGCTTCCTTCATAGAATCTGTCATAATGTCAGCATAAAGAATAACTCTACCTTCAACATTTCTTGCAGCTCTACCTATAGTTTGAACTAAAGATCTTCTACTTCTTAAAAAAATCCTTCTTTATCTGCTTCCATAATAGCAACCAAAGATACTTCAGGTATATCTAATCCTTCTCTTAAAAAGGTTAATACCTATAATAACATCTATTTCACCTTTTCTTAATGCTCTAATAATTTCAATTCTTTCTAGAGTATCAATATCAGAGTGCATATATTTTACCTTAACACCTAACTCAATATAGTATTCTGTAAGTTCTTCAGCTATTTTTTTTTGTAAGTGTAGTAACTAGAACTCTTTCTTTTTTTAGCAACTCTTTTTCTTATTTCATCTAGTAAATCATCAACTTGATTTTTAGTTGGTCTTATTTCAATTTCTGGATCAACTATACCTGTTGGTCTTATAAGTTGTTCTGCTATATTATTATCAGAAACTTCGACTTTCAAAAATCTCCTGGTGTTGCTGAAATAAAAACTGTCTGATTAGATTTTTCTCTAAATTCTTCAAATCTCAGTGGTCTGTTATCAAGGGCTGCTTTCAATCTAAAAACCATTTTCAACTAAAGCTTCTTTTCTTGCTCTATCTCCATTGTACATACCTCTAACTTGTGGTACTGTTATATGTGACTCATCTATGAAAAAGTAAAAAATCTTTTTGGAAAAATATTCAAATAAGGTATCTGGTGTTTCTCCAGGTCTTTTACCTGATAAATATCTTGAATAGTTTTTCAATTCCTTTACAATAACCTATTTCATTTATCATTTCTAAATCATATTCTGTTCTCTGTCTTAATCTCTGTGCTTCTAAGAGTTTTTTTCTCATCTTCAAAGCTTTTTACCTCTACTCTTAAATCATCTTTTATCTCTTCTATAATTCTATCTTTATCATCATCAGCTGTTAAATATTGTGTAGCTGGATAGATAACTATTCTTTCTAGGTTCTTTTTATTTTTCTGTCCAGTTAAAGTGTTGATTTCAGAAATTTCTTCTAAATCATCTCCCCAATATTCAAGCCTATAACCATTATTCATATATGAAGGATAGATATCAATAACATCACCTTTTATTCTAAATTTTCCTCTTTCAAAGGCGATATCATTTCTTTCATATCTTAAGGCAATTAATTTTTTTCATTAATTCTTTTCTTTGAATACCAGTTTGTTTATCTATAGGAATAGTCATTTTTCTATAAGTATCAGGTGATCCTAAACCATAGATAGAAGATACAGATGCTACAATAATAACATCTCTTCTATGAATTAAGGCTGCTGTTGCTGCATTACGAAGTTTATCTATCTCATCGTTGACTGATGAATCTTTTTCTATATAAGTATCTGTTGTTTTTATATAGGCTTCAGGTTGGTAGTAATCATAGTATGAAACAAAGTATTCTACTGCATTTTCAGGAAAAAAATTTCTTGTACTCTGAATAAAGTTGAGCTGCCAAAGTTTTATTTGGTGCAATTATTAAAAGCAGGTCTTTGTAATCTTTCTATAACATTAGCTATAGTAAATGTTTTTTTCCTGAACCTGTTACTCCTAAAAGAACTTGATCTTTAACTCCCCTTTTCTATATTTTTTTAACTATACTCTCTATTGCAGTAGGTTGATCTCCCATAGGCTTATATTCTGAATGTATTTTTAAATAAATTATTTTTCCATAGTTTTTCCCTCTTTTTAAAACTTAATATTACTAAATTATTATATTCTAAAAAAATATATTTTTACAAATTTTAAATAGATATTGAATTATTTGTAAAATTATGTGTATAATTAGAAAATATGTAAAAGTTTTTAGGAGGATAAAATGGTTAGAAAACTAAAAGGTGCTAAACCAGCTGGTAATCAAGCTGATATAGTAAAAACAAGCTCAAGTTATGCAACAACAAATGTTAGAAATTCAAGAAGAATTAAAAATCTAAAGAAGTTAGTTCATCTGTTGGTGGAGGAGCTGTTTCTGTAAAAGTTAACGGTCAAAAAGAACTTGTAGAAGTAAAGTTATCTGATGAAATAGTAAAAGAAGCTGCTACTGACAAAAGAAATGTTAGAAGACTTAATACTAACAGCTGTTAAAAAATGCTATGGCTGAAGCTGAAGAAATGGCTGAAAAAGAAATGGCAAAAGTAACAGGTGGAATAAATATTCCTGGCTTATTTTAAAGAGAAACTCAAGAGATTTAATTTCTCTTGAGTTATTTTTTTCTTAAGAGGTGATTATGGAAGAAAATAAAAAAATATAGGATATTAGGTACATTACTTTATTACATTTTAAGAATTATATCTTTTACTTTAAGAGTAGAAATTGTGAATAAACATAATATAGATATGCAAAAAGCTCATATCTATGGATTTCTGGCATAGTAAACTTTTTATAACTCCAATATTCTTTAAAAGATGTTGAGAAGAAACTTGCAATGTCAAGTCCTACTAAAGATGGTGAACTAATTTCTGTTCCTCTTGAAAAAAATGGGCTACGTTCTTGTAAGAGGTTCATCTGATAAAAAAATCAATCTCAAGTACGATATCTCTTTTAAAAATATTTAAAAAGGTTATTCAATAGGGACTCCTTTAGATGGTCCTAAAGATCCCTAAAGAAAAAGCAAAGAAAGGTTTACTATATCTGTGCCAAAAACTTCTGTACCACTTGTTCCAGTAGGAATTTCATATAGTAATAAGTGGATATTGAAAAAAACTTGGGATAAATTTGAAATTCCTAAACCTTTTTCAAAGGTAAGAATTGTCTTAGGTGAAGCTATGATAATTGATGAAAAATGAAGATTTAGATAAATATACAGAAATTGTAGAAAAAGACTATAAATGATTTAAATAAAAATCTATGAAGGGTAAGTGAAGAATATGAAAAAGAATTTTTTTGTAAGTACACCAATATATTATGTAAATGGTGATCCTCATGTAGGAAGTGCATATACAACAATAGCAGCAGATGTTATTAATAGATACAATAAAGCTATGGGAATGGATACTCATTTTGTTACAGGACTTGATGAACATGGACAAAAGGTTGAACAAGCAGCAGAACAACATGGATTTACTCCACAAGCTTGGACAGATAAAATGACTCCTAACTTTAAAAAAATATGTGGGCTGCACTAAATATAAAAATATGATGATTTTATCAGAACAACTGAAGAAAGACATAAAAAAAGCAGTTAAAAAGATTTTAGAAATAGTTCATGAAAAAGGTGACATCTATAAAGGAGAATATGAAGGAAAATATTGTGTTTCTTGTGAAACTTTCTTTCCTGAAAAATCAATTAAATGGTAGTAACAAATGTCCTGACTGTGGAAAAAGAGCTTACTGTTTTTAAAAGAAGAATCATATTTCTTTAAAATGTCAAAAATATGCAGATGCTCTACTTAAACATATAGATGAACATCCTGACTTTATTCTACCTCATTCTCGTAGAAATGAAGTAATCTCTTTTATTAAACAAGGTTTACAAGATTTATCAATCTCAAGAAATACTTTTACTTGGGGAATACCTATAGAATTTGCACCTGGACATATTACTTATGTTTGGTTTGATGCTTTTGACAAACTATATCACATCAGCAGGATTTGAAAAATGATGATAAGAAATTTGATAAATTCTGGAATAATGCAAGAGTAGTTCACTTAATAGGAAAAGATATAATAAGATTTCCATGCTATTATTTTGGCCTTGTATGCTTTTTATCAGCTGGAATTAAATTACCAGATAGTATAGTTGCTCATGGTTGGTGGACATCTGAAGGTGAAAAAAATGTCTAAATCAAAAAGGTAATGTTGTAGATCCATATAATGAAATTAAAAAAATATGGAGTAGATGCTTTTCAGATATTATCTTTTAAGAGAAGCAAACTTTGGTACTGATGGTGACTATTCTACAAAAGGAATAGTAGGAAGATTAAATTCAGATTTAGCTAATGACTTAGGAAACTTATTAAATAGAACATTAGGAATGTATAAAAAAATATTTTAATGGAGTAGTTGTAGCTTCATCTACTTCGAAGAAATAGATGATCTAATCAAAGCTATGTTTGATGAAACTATTAAAGATGTTGAAAAAAATATGTATTTATTTGAATTCTCAAGAGCATTAGAAACTATCTGGAAATTTATTTCAAGATTAAATAAATATATAGATGAAAACTATGCCTTGGGCTTTAGCAAAAGATGAAACTAAAAATCTAGACTTGCTGCTGTTATGAATATCTTTATGTGAAGGACTATATAAAGATAGCATTTTTTTAATAGCTCCTTATATGCCTGAATCTGCTCAAAAAATTTCTAATCAATTAGGGTATAGACAAAAGATATTACTAGCTTAAAAGTTTGATGACATAAAAAGAATGGAATATTTTCAAAGAAGGACATCAACTTGGTGAAGCAAGTCCCAATATTCCCAAGAATAGAAATCGAAAAAGAAGAAGTTGTTGAAGAAGTTAAAAAAGAATTAAAAATAGAAAAATCCTATTGCTATAGATGATTTTAATAAAGTTCAAATAAAAGGTTGTTGAAATTTTAGATGTTGATAAAGTTAAAGGGAGCAGATAAATTACTTAAATTTAAAGTATTTGATGGAGAATTTGAAAGACAAATAATCTCAGGTCTTGCTAAATTTTATCCCTGACTATAAAAGCTTTAGTTGGAGAAAAAAAGTTTTAGCTGTTGCTAACTTGAAATTTGCTAAAACTAAAAGGTGAATTATCACAAGGAATGTTACTAACTACTGAAGATAAAAAAATGGTGTCTCTTTAATAAAAATTGATAAATCTGTTCAAGCAGGAGCTATTTGTAAGTTAGTTTTTGGACTAAAAGGGGTAGTCATGGGAATTATTAGTAAAAAAAGATGAAAAATTTTTTTGAAAATGTAGAATATTTTAGTGAAATAACAGATAGAATAAATGAAATTCAAGCTAATAATAATTATTCTGATGAAGAAATGGATAATGATTTAGATGTAGCACTTTGGAGAGCCTTTGTATATATTAATTTATGGTATTATAAAGGATATGCAAAAAGCAGAAAAAAATACTAAAGAAGGTAGAAAATAAAGGAATAAAAAAATCCTATTTGGTGCTATAGATATGCTGTTTCTATTTGCAAGACTTAGAAAAATATGAAGAAGCTTTTAAAAATATTTTTTTAATAGGAACAGAGGTTGATCCCTACATATCCTTGGAATTGGTTAGAACTTGGTAGATTATACTATAAATTTGGAGAACTTGATAAAGTTTATAAGTGTATAGAAAAAAGGTTTGGAACTTGTTCCAAATGACTATGAATTTTTTTAACTTTAAAAGATGATGTAAAAAAATGATAGAGGATATTTTTTTATTCTATAAATCACTATATAAATGAAGAAGTTGATAAAAACAGAAGATAGAGAATTAGATTATAGTGATGATAAGGAGTGGGAAAAAATTTTAAAAAGAAACTCATTATGGAGAAAAAAATGTCTTTAAAGGAGGCTTTTATGAAAAAAAGTCACTAAAGCTGTTATTCCTGCTGCAGGTCTAGGGACAAGGCTTCTTCCTGCAACAAAGGCACTACCTAAAGAAATGCTAACAATAGTTGACAAACCTTCGTTGCAATATATAGTTGAAGAACTTGTTGCTTCTGGAATAACAGATATTGTTATAATAACAGGAAGAAATAAAAAAATTCAATAGAAGATCATTTTGATTTTTTTCTTATGAACTAGAAAAATACTTTAAAAAAATGAGCATAAGTCTGAATTACTAGATAAAGTTTCACATATCTCAACTATGGCAAATATCTATTATGTAAGACAGAATATGCCACTTGGTTTTAGGACATGCTATCTTAAAGGCAAAAATCTTTTATAGGAGATGATCCTTTTGTTATTGCTTTAGGTGATGATATTATATATAATCCTGAAAAAAACCTGTCACTAAACAAATGATAGAAAAATATGAACTTTATGGAAAAAAAGTATAATAGGTTGCCAAGAAGTTGCAACTGAAGATGTTTCTAAATATGGCATAGCAAAATTAGGAGATAAATTTGATGAAGCTACTTTTCAAATGCTAGACTTCTTAGAAAAAAACCTTCTATAGAAGATGCTCCTTCAAGAATAGCTTGCTTTAGGTAGATACCTTCTTTCAGGAAAAGTTTTTAAGTATTTAGAAGAAACTAAACCTGGAAAAAATGGAGAAATTCAATTAACAGATGGAATACTTGCTATGTGAAAAGATGGAGAAGATGTTTTATCATATAATTTTTATTGGAAAAAGATATGATATAGGAAGTAAAGCTGGACTTCTTAAAAGCCAATATTGAATTTGGACTTAGAAACGAAGAAACAAAAAGATAATATAAAAGAATATCTAAAAAAATTTAGATATAGATAAAATTTATTAAATTGTGAATTTATCACAACTTTATGGAGGTAATACTTATGTCAATACAAGATACAAAGGTGCTTTTAATTAATGATATAGCAGGATATGGAAAAGTTGCTCTATCAGCTATGCTACCTATTTTTATCTTACAAAGGGATTTAATCTTTATAACTTACCCACAGCAATAGTTTCTAATACTTTTAAATTATGAAAAAAATTTAGAATAGAAGATACAACTGACTATCTAGAGGAAACTTTAAAAAAATCTGGAAAGATTTAAATTTTTTTCTTTTGATGTTATTTCAACTGGTTTTATTTTTTTACAAAAAAACAAATGGAAATTATATCAAAAGTTTTGTGAGGAGCAATCTAAAAAAAGGAGTTCTTATTTTTAACGATCCTATAATGGCAGATAATGGGTGAATTATATTCTGGAATCAGTCCTGATACTGTAGATTATATGAAAAAAATATTATCGCTGTTTCTGATGTAACAATGCCTAACTATACTGAAAGTTGTCTTTTGACAAATACTAAATACAAAGAAGGTATTTCAACTGAAGAAATAAACTCAATTATAAATAAAATAAGAGGAATAGGTGCAAAAATCTGTTATAGTTACTTCAATCCTTCTGTTGAAACTAAAATGGTTGCTGGGTTTTGATAGTAAAATTAATGAATACTTTTATTTACCTTATGAAGAAATTCCAACTTATTTTCCAGGAACAGGTGATATATTTTCCTCTGTTATAATAAGTGAAACATTAGAGGGAAAATCTTTAAAAAGTTGCTACAGAAAAAAAGCAATGAAAATTGTAAAAAGAAATTGTTTTTGAAAATAAAGACCAAGAAGATAAGAAAAAGGGAATACATATAGAAAAAAATATTTAAATTTATTTGATTAAATTATAAGGAATATTTATCAAATAGTGTTGATAAAAAAAGTTTAGACTATGTTCTAAGAATTAAGAGAATTTTTGAGAAAATTAAAAACTTAAAAAATTCTCTTTTTTTATTAAAATTAAATCACATTGCTGTATTAATTGTATTAAAAACCAAGCTAATTGGATAATACCTTTTTATTGTATAACCCTTTTTATAATACTATATTTTTTTGATAGAAATTTATGAATTTACTTTCTCACTTCTAAGCATTGGCTCATGCGTCTATTTTAGACAATAAGATATAGAATGAGAAACAAAAACTGTTATACTTCTAATTCTATACCTTTTTGTAAGTTTTCTATGCACTCAATCATGTACTCAGCATTATGTTCTTTTGTAAATTGGTTTATCTACAGTCTTTTTCTTCAAGAGAATCATATTTTTTTCTGCTGTCTTTCCTCTGTAATTCTTATCTCCATTCTATAGAAACTTTATATCCTCTTTTTTCCATTTCATCCATAACTAACAAATGATACATAAATAAGTGATATGGAGAATACAAGAATACATAATCTACAGTTTTATGTTTTTTCCCCATCCATTTCCTCTAAGTCACTAACACTCTCTATGTTGTCCAAGAAGCTGATTTTTAGGTAATAGGGGATAATTTCTTCATGCCAAAGTCTCATCTTCTTCTCCTTTTTAATAAAGTAGATTTTTGTAAATATTCATTTGGATATTTCTTTAGTAAAATATTAATATATTCTATTACAGATTTCTGATTATTTTTCCTTTCATATATTCTTGTAGTAGATTACATAATCCTTGTTTTTCAATTTCAGTTGCTTCATTTTTGAAATATCCCCATACATGAAGAATAGCATTACTGAAATCTTTTTGCTTTCTTCAATATTCCTTACTCTTTGTATTTTTTTCATTAAGAAATAAAAATCTACCTCTTTTTCTTTCAAATACTCTCTTATCTCTAGATATACTTTATGTGATTTGCTTAATACATAATATTTGTTTTTTTGCCCATAACTCTTCACAGTCTTTTCCTTATTTTCTTGAACTCCATGTTAACCTCTTCTTTCAAAACTATTCAAATCTTTAATCTAGATAATTTATAGGAACTAAATCTAATATTTAAACTTCTTCTTTTAATTATACTATTAATTATACTATATCTATTCTACACATTCTTTTAATCTTAATGTAGTACGTCAGATTATATCATTTTTCCTATATTTTGTAATCTACTCATTCCATCTTTCTGACTCCATTTTTTTCAAAAGTCTTTCAGATAGTTCTTTGCAGTCATAAAAGTCTTTAAACTCTTCTCTTATGAAATTAATGAAATTATAATATTTATACTTGCAACTTGGAGCTTTTATTTTTGTACTCTCTTTTCCTTAGTATTTTCATCTTGACGAATGTTATAAAAAGCAAATATTATATTAATATGTTAAAGAGAAATTTGTTTAATTATTGGTGATTAAATGAAATTAGATGAATTAAATAAAAAAAGAGAGCAATACCAAACAGAAGGTAATATTCTAAAAAGAAATTGAAATATTGAGAGAAATCTTTAATATGAAACTGAAAAACAATATGGTTTAGAAAGTGATGAATATATTAAAGCTTTAAATGAATTAGGTGGAACTTTAAAAATATGTTGGTTATTATGATGAGGCAGAAGCTAATTTACTAAAAATCTTTTAGAAATTATAAAGAAAAAGTATGGAGATAACAATCTTCCTTATGCTACTAGCCTTTTTAAATTTAACTGAGGTATATAGATTTTGCACAAAAAAATTTAACCTGCTTGAAGAAAAACTATAAGAAAAATAGTTAAAAATCTATCAAGATAACTCAGCTGATAACTCATTCTCTTATGCTGGGCTATGTAATAACTTTGGATTATATTATCAAAATGTTGGTAATATGAAAGCGGCTTATGACTTACATTTAAAGAGCTTAGATATATTAAAAGAATTATGATAGTGAAGAATACCTTCTTGAATATGCTGTAACATTAAGTAACTTATTCAATCCTTGTTATCAACTTGGAATGAAAAGAAAAAGCAGTTGAATATCTGTATAAAGCTATTGAAATTTTTTTGAAAAAAATGTAGGTAAAGGAACATCCACTTTACTCAGCTTCTTTAAATAATATGGCAATATATTATTACAACGAAAGACAATTAGAGAAAGCTATAGAGTTTTTTTGAAAAAGGCAGCAGAAATTTCTAAAAAACTATGGGCTTAGATAGTGATAATTATAAGAATATTCTTAGCAATATAGAATTTATTAAAGAAGAATTAGAAAAAAATTTCAGATACTAGTTCTTCTCAAAAGAGTAAAAGTTGATAATAATAAAGTTGGAGAAAAATCTAATAAAAAGAAGATTTAGAAAAATATTAAGGGTTTAGAACTTTCTAAAAAGATATTTTTATGATCTAGTTCTACCTGAATTTGAAAAAATCTAAATGATATACTTCCTCTATGTGCTTTTTGGCTTAGTTGGAGAAGGTTCAGAATGTTATGGTTATGATGATAAAAATTTCTCAAGATCATGACTTTGGTCCATCAGTATGTATATGGCTAAGAAAAAGATGATTATTTAAAACATAAAGATAAAAATCAATGAAGTATTAAAAATTTACCCAAAAACTTATTTAGGCTTTCAAGAATTAAAAAGAAAGTGAATGGGGTTCAGATAGAAGAGGGCTTTTTAAATATAGAAGACTTCTATTTTAAATTTTTTTAGGTTCTTCAAAAAGCTCCTGAAACGATAGCTGACTGGCAAAAAAATTCCCTGAAACTGCTTTTAGCAACAGTTACAAATGGAGAAGTATTTTTTTAGATAACTTAGGAGAGTTTACAAAAAAATTCGTAAATGATTTATTAAACTACTATCCTGAGCCAATGAGACAAAAATAAGATAGCTACTAGACTTATGAATATTTCACAACATGGACAATATAATTATACTAGATGTCTAAAAAGAAATGATTTAGTTGCTGCTAATCAATGTCTATATCTTTTTGTTGATGAAGTAATACATTTAGTATTTTCTATTGAATAGAAAGATATAAAAATTTTTCTATAAATGGTCTAATAGAGCTTTTACTAGATTTAAAAAAATCTTAGGAGAAGAAATACATAAATTATTAGAAGATATGATGTTTGCACAAAAATAAAAATACCTTATGTAAGAAAAGATTTGTAAAGTCTTAGCTGAAGAGTTAAGAAATCAAAAAAATTAACTAACTGTGCAGTGAATTTTTAGGGATTTAGGAGTGGATATTCAAAAACATAGATGATGAGTTCTTTAAAAATTACTCTCCTTGGTTGGATTAAGCTAAAGGAATGAAAAATGGAAAAAAGAAAAGATAATTGAAAAAAATTCTAGAAAAAGAATGGAAGTATTTTTTTCTAATTTAAATAATATTGGTGGTAGAGCAGATTGCCAAGATAATAGAGAAGACTTTTATTATTATGAGAAAATCTCAATGGGAAACTTTTAATGAGGAAACTCTGCTATCATACTTAGAAGATTTAAACTCAAAGAACAATCCTTTATTTCAAAAATATGCTCAAATGATGAAGTATAACTCACCAGAAGAATATGAAAAAAATAAAAAGATATTTTAGAAAAAAAGCTAGTGATGAAAAAACTGATTTAGTAAATAAAAATTATGTTCATCTATATGGAATGGGAAAAAAGAATTTTTGAAAAGATATCCTATATTTTCATCTATGGGTAGACCTCTTTATTCTTCAGAAGATGATAATATTGAAACATCTATAGAAACATATTTAAGAGGAGAACTTTTATCATATTCTGAGAAAAACTTTGAAGTTATATTTAAACTATGTTATTGATAATAAAGAAAAATATAAATCTAGCTATAAAAAAATATGGATAATTTAGCTAGAATGCAAGGTTTTAATGACTCAAATGATGTTGAGGAATATTATAAAAATTTTTCTAAAAAATTAAAGTTTATACTATAATATTTTAGATTCTTGTGATATTATATATATAGCTAAAAGCCTTTATTTTAGCTTATTAATAAACTAAATAGAATTATTGGGGATTACTATGTTAAAAAGAAAAATATTATTAAAGAACTAGAGGGATTTAAAAACTGAAAATAGATTTAGAACTATAAAGACTAATGATAAAAAGTCTTTATAATTTTTTTCTTCTAATGACTACTTAGGTTTAGCAAATGATAAAATCTTTATCTCAAAAGTTTTACGAAAAACTACACTTTTGATAATTATAAATTATCATCATCTTCATCAAGATTAATAGATGGTTCATATCAAACTGTGATGAGATTAGAAAAAAGTTGAAGAAATTTATGGAAAGCCTTGTCTTGTTTTTTTAACTCGGGTTTTGATGCTAATTCTTCAGTTATAGAAACTTTTTTTGATAAAAAAATTCTCTTATTATAACTGATAGATTAAATCATGCTAGCATATATGATGGTTGTATAAACTCAAATGCTAAAGTTTTAAGGTATAATCATTTAGATGTAGATGCTTTAGAAAAAGTTATTAAAAAAATATTCTAAAAACTCATGATGATATCTTAGTTGTAACAGAGTCTATTTACAGTATGGATGGAGACTGTGCAGATCTTAAAAAAATCTGTGCTTTAAAAGATGAATATAATTTTACTCTTATGGTTGATGAAGCTCATTCTTATGGAGTATATAACTATGGTATTGCATACAATGAAAAATTAATTGATAAAAATAGATTTTTTTAATTATACCTTTAGGTAAGGCAGGTGCTTCAGTTGGAGCTTATGTTATCTGTGATGAAATATAAAAAAACTATCTAATAAATAAAAGCAGAAAAATTTATCTATTCTACAGCATTGCCACCTGTAAATAATTTATGGAATCTATTTATTTTAGAAAAATTTAACTCTTTTTTCATGATAAGATTGAAAAAAATTGAAAGACTTGGTTAATTTTTCTTTGACTACTCTTAAAAAAGCTAATATTGAAACATCTTCAACAAGTCATATTATAAGTATAATTATTGGAGATAATCTTAAAAACTATAAATCTTTCAGAAGCCTCTAAAAAGAAAAAGGTTATCTAATTTATCCAATAAAAGAGCCTACTGTACCAAAAGGATACTGCTAGACTTAGAATAAGTTTGACTGCAAATATGAAAAAAAGAAGAGTTAGATGCTTTTCTTTTAAGATTTTTAAAAAGCTGAAATGAAAAAAATTAGGTGTGATGTAAATGTCTAAAATATATATTTTTAATGGTTGGGCTATGGATCAAAAATTTACTAAGCCCTCTTAAAAAAATTCAACTGAATATGAAATAAAAGTTATTAATTTTTCCATATAATATCGATAAGACTTCTATAGATAAAGAGGATATCTTTATAGCTTATTCCTTTGGAGTTTATTATCTAAATAAATTTTTTTATCAGAAAATCAGGATTTAGTCTATGAAAAAGCTATTGCTATCAACGGACTTCCTGAAACTATTGGGAAAATTTGGTATCAATGAAAAAAATGTTCAACATGACTCTTGAAACTTTAAATCAGGAAAAATCTAGAAAAAGTTTTTACTTAATATGGATATCGATGAAAGCTTTTGGAAAGAGCTGATAAAACTTTGGAAGAGGCTAAATATGAACTACAATATTTTAAAGGACAATTATAAGGCTATTCCAAATCATATCAATTTCTACTATATAGGTAAAAAAATGATAGAATTATTCCTGCAAAGTAAGGTTGAAAAAAATATTGTCAAAATAATAATATAGCTTATGAGTTAATAGCTTGTGGTCATTATCCTTTTTCATATTTTACTGATTTTCAAAGATATTATAAATATAAGAGAGGAAAAATAAAAATGAATTTTTGATAAGCACTACAGCACCTATGAAAAAAATTCTTTAGCTCAAAGACAAGTAGCTGAACATCTCTTATCTTATATGAAAGATGCTGATATATTAAAAAGTGATGTTAATTCAATTTTTTGAAATAGGTTGTGGAACTGGAATTTTTACAAGAGAGTATAGAAAATTTTTTTCCTAAAGTCATCTTTAATTTTAAATGATATATTTGATGTCAAAAAGTTTTATAAAAGATATAAATTATAATATTTTTATCAAAGAAAATATTGAAGAAATTGATATACCAAAAAAGTGATTTGGTTGTTTCAAGTTCAGTTTTTCAATGGATAGATGGCTTGGAAAGATCTTATTAGAAATATTGCTGAGAAATACTGATATTTTATGTTTCTCTACCTATGTTTTTGGAAATTTATTAGAAATAAAAAAATCATTTTGACATATCTTTAAATTATTTAAAAAATTGAAGAGATTGAAAAATTATTGCTAAAATACTTTCAAAAATTTAAAACATATAAGGAAACTATAAAAGATAGATTTTGAAAATCCTTTATCAGTTTTAAGACATTTAAAAATATACTGGAGTTACAGGTTTTTCAAAGAGCTCCTTTTTCAAAAAATAAAAAGCTTTAAAGATAACTGTTTGACTTATGAAGTAGCTTATTTTATTTGTCAAAAAAATAAAACTATAAGAGCAGTTATATCTAATATTCTTAATTCAAAAAGTAAAAAAATAAGCTGAGTTACGAATGGAAATTTTTAGATAAAAAATCAAATAGAATGAGCCGAGTAAATGCTCGACATGTCTGAGCGTAGTGAGTTGGTCTGAATTTACAGCGAATTCTTGATTTTTATCGTTAAGAAATTTTACTCAGTAATGAACTATTTTTTTACTTTTTATTATTTTGTAATAAGTCTTTTTTTATTTTAGTATGGTATCATATAGAAAAAGTGTATTAAAAAGGGGAAATCTTAAATGAAATTTAAGCATATATCAAAAAAATCAAGTTTTTAAAAATGATGTAATAACTGTATTTGAAGAAACATTAGCTCTACCTAATGATAATGTTGTGACATGGACTTTCACTGGAAAAAGAGGTTGTAGCTATAATAGCTGAACTTGAAAATGAAATCTTTTTCGTAAAACAATATAGACCTGCAATAAAAAGAACTTATAGAAATTCCTGCAGGTTTAGTTGAAAAAGGTGAAGATATACTAGATGCTGCAAAAGAGAGAATTTGAAGAAGAGATTGGATATAGAGCAAATAAATGGGAAAAAATATGTACTTACTATAATTCAGCTGGAATAAATGCTGGACAGTACCATTTATTTTATGCTACTGATTTAGTAAAAACTCAACAATCATTAGATGAAAATGAATTTTTAGAAGTTGTTAAAAATTCCTTTTAACGATATAGATATTTTTTTCTTTTGAAGACTCTAAAACTATGCTTGCATTAAGTTATTTGAAGATAAAAAGAAGGTGTCTTATGAAGCAAATAAAAAGTATAGTTATTTAAATTATAATCAATCAGCAAATAATGAGCTTTTATCAACAATAGAAAAAGTTCCCAGAAGATAACCTTATTATTGTTGAAAATGAATTAGCTAAGAAACAATATTTTGCTTATATAAATAAAGGACAATTAAGAGTAAAAACTAATCTTATCTCTTTTGAAGATTTTTAGATAAAAATTTTTATTTCAGATAAAAATTCTAAAAGATATTAAAAGATTCTTTTTATTTTATTCATACCTTAAAGATGATATTAAGAAAAAATTGAATATTACTAACTATTTTGATTGTATAGAAATTGCTGATGATTTCTTTGAGTCTTATATATAAGAAATAAGGAAGATTTAGAAAGTTTGAACCTATCTAAATGGCAGGAAGAAAAAAATTTGAACTATTTTTTTGAAATAAAAAAATGAAATGGATAAATTTTTAAAAAGAGAACTCTTATCTTCCAAGTGATTGGCTTTACTCTATAACTAATTTAAAACTAGATTTTTTTAAAAAAATATAAAAAAACTAGTCTTTTTGATATTGTTGATTTTCCATATAATTTCTCAAAGATTTTTAGAAACTTTAAAAATTATTATGATATAGAATTTATATTACAAATGGAAGATAAAGACTTTCAATAGAGATAAATTAAAAATTAAATAAAAGTTAGTCTTATAGATAAAAATGGATATAGAACTTGCAAAATATTCAAACGAATTAGAACTTTATACTATGATTTTATCAAGACAATATGACAATTATTACACAACAGATGCTAACAAAGAAGATAGATACTCTATATTTCACTAAAATCAAATAAATACTATTTGAATGATACAAAAATTCTATAAAAATAATTGAAACTTATCTTAATCTTTTTAAATGGAATAGATCATAAAAAAATAAAAATCTTATAGATATTTTTTAGTAAAAGAAAATATATTTAACTCAGCCTTTATGGAATTCTATGGTCTTGATGTTGAAGACTATAAATGTTTTGAAAAATTATTTCTAAAGATTATAGATACATTTCATTAAATCTGTTGAGAGAAGATTATTATTCTCATTTTTTTAAATGATGATGAAAATTTAAAGATAAAGTTAAATCTAATTTTTGAAACTTTAGATAGTATTGATAATATTAACAATATAGATGATTTAAATAATTTTCTATGTACTAATTTCTTTAGTTCAAAAACTGATATAGATTTCTTTATGGAGAATAAATTTGATAGTCTATATGATAAAAATTTATGAAATTTTTAGGACTTTTTAAATTCTAATGAAAATATAGAGTTCTTTAATAGCTTTGATAGTTTTTTTCAAAACAAATATAGGTAAGAATATCTTTACACTATTTTTCAACTACTTAAATAAAAATTGACATCTATTCTATAGAGAAAAATCAAAAATAAAGATAAGGAATTAAAAGAATTTAAATTTAATTAAATATTCTCTTAAAAAAATTTAGAGAATTCTGCTCTTGTATATGCTGATAGCCAAAAGTTTACCAAAAATAAAAAGCTAATAACAATTTATTTACAGAGCAACAAAAAAATAAAGTTAGCTTTAAAAAAACAAATGAAGATGAAATCCTTATACAAAAATATAGGTTTTTCAGAATATATTAAATTTGGATAAGATTACTGTTTATTCTTTGGTAAATCAGGATATAAATATTGATTTCTCTCCTTTCATATATGAACTTGTAAATAAATATTCTGCCAAAGAACTTAACTACAAATGACTTAAAAAGGATTTTTGAAGCATGTTATTTACAAAAATAAAACTGAAAGATTTCAAAAAGATCCTGTATTTTTTTAGAGCATTTTCAAAGAAAAAAATACTGATTTCATAAATAATACTTTAACTATAGGAGCATATGACTATATTTTTATTAAAAAAAGAATGAAACTTTCTTTTTCTAGATAAAAATTTGTGGAATTGAGAGTATTAGTGAAACAAGTCCAGTTAATGGTATGTCTCCAAAGGTTTTAGGAAATATTTTGCACAAAACCTTAGAAGATATATTTAAGACTAATTGGAAAAATATATTAAAAAGATAGTACTAATTTAATTCTTTTCAAAAGAAGAAATAAAAGAATATTTAGAAAGACATATATGGAAAGAAAAAAATTAAAAAAATAGAAAACTTTATGGAGCTGTATCTTGATGAAGTTTTGTTCCTAGATTAATTAACAATATAGAAAATTTCTTAAAAAGTCTTATATGAGGAATTAAAGGATAGTAAAATCCAAAGAATAGAAGCTGAAAAGAATCTACAACTAAGAATGTAGCCTACTTAGAATATAAAAGGAATACAAGTTATCTTTAAATGGTAGAGCAGACTTACTTATAGAAACTGATAAAGCTAGATATATTATTGATTTTAAGACAGGAAGCTATAATAAAGATCAATTAGAATTCTATTCTATAATGTTTTATGGTTCAGATAACTCTCTACCTGTTTATAGTGCTGCTTATAATTTCTGGGAAGAAGAAAAGATTTTGACTTCAGTAAACACCTAATAATTCAATTAGATGAAAAAGATAATAATTTTAAGACTTTTCTTAAAAGAATTCTTAGAAACTAAAATATTATACTCTACCTAATAAAAAGTAGTTTAAAGGAAAAATGACTTTGATTTTAATGAGTATTACAGATATAAAGAATATAATAGCCTTTAGAAAAATGGGTGATTTTGATGAACAAAATTAAAAAAATTTAGTTGTAAGTGCCAGTGCTGGAACTGGAAAAACTTATAGACTTTCTCTGAATATATTGCTGCTCTTTCTAAAAAGCTAATGCAGAGGCTATTGACTATAAAAATATTTTGGTCATGACTTTTTACAAGAAAGGCAACTGCTGAAATAAAAAGAAGGAATATTAAAAATTAAGTGAATTTATTGAAATCTATGATATTTCTAAATACTCTAAACTTTCAGTGAGAGAGACTATTTTAAATCATGAGAATTTAGATGAAAAAGAAAAAGCTAACTACATCAATCTTATTGAGAGTATAGAAAAGATTGAAAAAAGGTTTAATTGTTGATAGAGAATTTTTAGATAATTTATCTAATGTATATAAGGATATTATCAGAAATAAAGAAAAATTGAAAAATCTATACTATAGATGCTTTTTGAATATAATCTTTAAAAATATAGTTATAAATTTAATGAAGATAAAAATCATATTCTTTAATAGATGAAGCTGAGAACTCTGCTTTATTATAAAAAAAGTTCTTGAAAGTATCTTTACTAATAAAAAAATTATTTAATGACTTTCAAGAATTTTTATTGAAAATTCTGAAAAATATAGATAACTATATTTCAGTGGTTAATGAATTAATCTCTTCTAGATGGAAGTATATTTTATCATTGAATGATAATAAAGAATATATAAAGAAAGAAAAAAGCTTAGTATTGATGAAAAAACCTGTAGAGATTTTAAGAGAGCTTTTTCTCATATCTAGAAAATGATGCAAAAAGATTTAAATGATGTATTAAAAAATGACTGTAAAAATCTATCTAGGAAAAACTCCTGAAACTCAAAGAGAATTATTAGTTAGAAAATGCTAATTTCTTTTTTTCAAGATGGTACAGCAGGCTTAATATACAATGGAAATAAATTAAAAAAAGCTACAGATAAAGAATATAAAGAATATTTAATTTCAAGACAAGAAGTCTTAAAAAGAAAAATTTAGCAAAAGAAGTATATAATGAAATTTTAATACCTTATGAAGAAAAAGATTTTTGAACTGAGTCTAGAAATTTTTAGACTTTACGATATGTTTAAAATAAGAGATAAAAAAATTTTTACTTTTAACGATATTGCTATCTATACTTATATGGCTATTTTCAATAAAGAAAATGGTTTAATGAATGAAAATGGACTTACAGATGTCTTTTTGAAAGCTTAGATATGAATATAGAAACTATTTTTCATAGATGAGTTTCAAGACACAAGTATATTACAATGGAAAAATACTATATGAATTTACTAAAAAAAGCTAAGATAGTAGTTTGTGTTGGAGATGATAAACAAAGTATCTATGGTTGGAGAGATGGAGAAAAAGATTATTTGAAAAATCTTGAAACTATTTTTAAAAGGCAAATCCAGATACATTAAAAATCTTATAGAAGTGATATTAATATCGTTTCATACTGTAATGAATTTTTTTCTCTGCCATTTCTAGAAAAAGATAATTGGGCTTTTAAACCAAGTGAAATTAATTCTAAAAATCAAGGCTATGTAAAAGCAATATGTATGAGTGACCTTGATAAAGAAGCTAATATTTATTCAGTTCTCTTAGAAGAATTAAAAAGCTTTTTGAGCCTTATGACAATGTAGCTATAATAGCAAGGACTAATAATGAGCTTAATGAGATAGCTCAACTTTTAGAAAATGAAAAAATACCATATATTTTTGAATAATGAGAAGAATATTTCTGAGTATCCTGGAATTTTTGAATGTTTTGAGCTTTTTAAAATATTTGATTTATGAGAATGAACTAGCTTTTATTTAACTTTATTTCTTCACCACTTAGTAACATAGGAACAGAGGATATTGAAGTTTTACTAAAAAAATAAAAAAAGAAGTACTTTTCTTATATAAACTTCTCTCAAGATAATAATTTTATACTTTCTTTTGGAAAAATAAGAAAATTATAAATTTTTTTAAATAAGATTATAGATATTAGAAAAGAATTTTAAGAATTTTAAAGTTCAGAATTTAATTTATGAAATTATAAAAAATTCCAATTTTTAGATTATTTTTTTCTAAAAGAAAACGAAGTTAAAAAAATATCTATGACTTCTATCTTTTAACTAACTCCTATCTTTCTGTTTTTAGATCTATTGAATGACTATAATGATAATAAACTTATTCTTGCAGATCTAAACTCAAATAAAAAAAGGAATTGAGCTTGTTACTATACATAAATCTAAAAGGTTTAGAGTTTAAAACAACCTTTGTGATAAAAAAATGATAAAAAAATCTAAAGGATTTGATATCAACTTTTTATTTGAAATGAATGAAACATATGATAAAAACTACTTTTTCTTTATTTGCTAAAAAGGCTCTAAAAAAATATTTTGAAAAAGCTGTTTTGAAGATAAAGGTTCTTGAATATATCAAAAAGATTCAAGAAGAAGAAACTAACAATTTTTATGTTGCTCTAACAAGACCTAAAAAATAATCTTGTAATTCTATATAATGATAGACTTTTTGAAGAAAAACCTTTAGAAAGATTCTAACTTAAAAGATTTCTTCTCATGTGAAATTGGAGAAATTCATAGAAAATAAAGAAATTATTGAAGTAGAAAACTCCTAAGGAAACTTTCATATAACTCATCTTCTTATTTTTAAACTCAAATATTGAAAAATGAAGAAATCATCGATAATTTTGAAGTAAATAATAGTAAATTTTTACTTGAAACAGAAGAAAAAGAATGATTGGTATTTTTAGTTCACTACTTTTTGAAAAATTTAAAAATATGCAAGTGAAGAAGAAGTAGTATTTGCTAAAAACTTTATGTTATAAAAAAATATCTATCATATTTTGGAAAGAAAAGTTAGATGAAATATTCTCAAAAAGAAAACATTGAAATGTTTTTTTAAATAAAGATAAAGAAATTTTTTCTAAGAAATGGAATCATATTTACAATGAATATGTTCTCTATGATGCTATAGATAAAAAAAGAATATAGAATAGATAGACTTATGATAAAAAGATAATGATGATGGTACAGGAGAAATCTATATAGTTGACTATAAGACAGGTGGAAAAAATGAGAAATCAATTAAAAACATATGCTTCTGTATTAAAAGAAGACTTTTAAAGAACTTAAAAATTATGAAAATAAAAACTAATTTTTTTAGAATTTGATGTTTTTAATTTGATTAAATATCGTTAAATGCTGTATTATTTAAAATAGTTATTTAGAAACATAATATTTTTAATTTAGGAGGATATATGAATAAACAAAAATTAGCAAAAGATTTAATTAAATTTATAGATGAAAGTCCATCTAATTATTTTGCTTGTATCAATGCAAAAAGAAATTTTAAATAAAAAATGGTTTCACTGAACTTTCTGAAGCTGAAGAATGGAAATTAAAAAAAGGTGAAAAATACTATGTTACTATAAATGATAGTGGAATTATAGCTTTTACTATAGGTACAGATAAAAATTTATAAATCAGGATATAGAATAGCAGCTTCTCATACAGATAGCCCTGGTTTTTAATTAAACCTAATCCTGAAATGAATAAAAAAAGACTATGATATTTTTAAATACAGAAGTTTATGGTGGGATCCTATTTTTAAGCACTTGGTTTGACAGACCTTTATCTTTTTAGTGGAAGAGTTTTTGTTGAAGGTGACTCTGCTTTCAAACCTAAAGAAAATATTTTATTAATTATGATAAAGATATATTTATCATTCCTTCTCTTTGTATACATCAAAATAGAGGAGTTAATGATGGTGTAGCTATTAATGCTCAAAAGGATACTTTACCTCTTGTTAGTATTTCTAAAGACAAAAGATAAATTCTCTTTAACAGCATTACTAGCAAAAGAATTAAAAAGTAAAAAGAAAAGTGAAAATTTTTAAGTTATGATTTAAGTCTACACTCAAGAGAAAAAAAGGTTGCATATTAGGTGCCAATGATGAGTTTGTATCTGTAGGAAGATTAGATAACCTTGCTGCTTTCCATGCTAGTCTTAATCTTTTAATAGATAATAAAGATAAAAAGAATACTTGTATAGTTGTTGGTTATGACAATGAAGAAATAGGTTCTCATACAATACAAGGAGCAGATAGTCCGACTTTTAGCTAATATATTAGGAAGAATTTCTAATGCTATGGACTTAACTTTAGAAGAACATGAACAAGCTTTAGCTAAATCTTTTGTTATTTCTAATGATACTGCTCACTCTATACACCCTAATTATTTAGAAAAAGCTGATCCAACTAATGAGCCTAAAATCAATTGTGGACCTGTAATAAAAATGGCAGCTAATAAATCATATATAACTGATGGGTACTCAAAAGCAGTTATAGAAAAAATTGCTAAAGATGCAAAAATTCCTTTACAAATTTTTGTAAATCGTTCAGATGTTCGTGGAGGTTCAACAATAGGACCTATACAACAATCTCAAATAAGAATACAAGGTATAGATATAGGAAGTCCATTACTTTCTATGCACTCTGTCAGAGAATTGGGTGGAGTTGAGGATCATTATAACTTATATAAATTAATTTCTGAACTTTTTAAAAATTAAAATTTGATAAAAATCTTTTGAATGGTGTTATAATTTTTCCATAATTTCTAAATATTGGAGGTAAAATTATGGCTTATACATCTAGTCTAGATATACTAGAAACAGAAATTGCTATAAAAAGTTAAAGATTTTTTTGAAAGTCATCTCTCAAAAAGAATTAGATTTACTAAGAGTTTCAGCACCTTTATTTCGTTATACCAGAGTCTGGTCTTAACGATAATTTGAATGGTACAGAAAGACCTGTTTCATTTGATACAAAAAATGGTGAAAGAGTTGAGATAGTTCATTCTCTTGCTAAAATGGAAAAAGAATGGCTTTATACAGATATAATATTGAAAACCATAAAGGTATATATACAGATATGAATGCTATAAGAAGAGATGAAGATACAGATTTTATCCACTCATATTATGTTGACCAATGGGATTGGGAAAAAAATTATTTCTAAAGAAGATAGAAATGAAGAATATTTAAAAAGAAGTTGTAAGAAAAAAATTTACTCAGTTTTTAAAGCAACTGAAGATTATATTACTAAAGAATATCCTAAACTTACTAAGAAGTTACCTGAAGAAATAACTTTTATCACAAGTCAAGAACTTGAAGATAAATATCCAACATTGACTCCTAAAAATAGAGAGCATGCTGCTGCTAAAGAGTATGGAGCAATTTTCTTAATGAAAATAGGTGGAAAACTTACTTCTGGTGAGAGACATGATGGAAGAGCTCCTGACTATGATGATTGGGATTTAAATGGAGATATCATATTTAACTACCCTCTTTTAGGTATAGGTCTTGAATTATCTTCAATGGGTATAAGAGTTGATGAAAAATTCTTTAGAAGAACAATTAAAAAAATATCTCATTGTGAAGATAGAAGAACAATGCCATATCATCAAATGATTTTAAATAAAGTTTTACCATATACTATAGGTGGTGGAATTGGTCAATCTCGTATATGTATGTTTTTTTCTTAGATAAATTACATATAGGAGAAGTTCAAGCTTCTATTTGGTCTCAAGAAGTTCATGAAATTTGTAGACAAATGAATATTAAATTATTGTAATAAAAAAGAGCTGTTGCAGTATGCAACAGCTTAATTTTTTTATTTAGCTTCTATCCAAAGAACAGCGTCTTGAGATAATTCTTTTCCATTATGTTTTAATTCTCCACCTGCACCTAAAGCAGCAAATCCCCAATATCCTTTATGAACTGGAACAAATGAGAAAATATCCATTTTCATCTGCATATATAACAGTTGCAGTTTTTATCTTTTTGTAGTTCTCCTACAAATTTTGAGTTTTTAATATTTGAATTTAAGTATTCTATTTCTATTTCAGCATTGGCAACAGCCTTTCCATCTTTATCTACAACTTGTCCTCTAAAGATTTCTCCTTTCCAAGTTATAGGATTTGATAATGGGATTATTTCAGGATATCCATTAGCTAATCTTTTATTCCAATCAGTAGCTAATTCATCTTTATTTACTAATACTTTTGTTATTTGTTGAATATATACATCTTCTGCAGATTCATAGTATGGTGCAGGAACAACAACTAGTCCCCAATCTCCTCCACCTTTTTAATCCAGAATTTTTATCTAAATTAAATTTATAAGAATTAACTTGTTTTTGAAGATAGTCAAATTTTAGAAGCTTTTAAATTAGCTTTCAAGTCTTTCTTTTTCTCCATTATGTACTGAGAAAAAAATTCTACAACAGGCTGTATAGTTCCTTTTTCATCTTTTTCCCATATCCATACTGTGTGCTTCTACTCCATCAGCAGGGTGAGAGAAATATTAATTCAAATGGAACAGATGATTTCCCAGAAATATCAGAATCAGGAGTGTAAACCATTTGAAAGTGTGCAAAAAGCAGACATAGACATAGTAGCTACAAGAGCTCCAATAAGTAATTTTTGATAACATATTTTTCCTCCTCAATTTATTTTTGTTTAGCAAAAATTTAATTCTTTTTATTATAACACTCCTTACTTTGTCTGTCAAATTTAAAAATATTTTTTTATAAAAAAATAGACAATATGTAAAAAAATATTGTCTTATTTTTATGATTTTAATTTTTTTCTTCTTATTTTATAGTCAGGCATATTTTTTTCAAACCAAAGACCCAAAAATTTTTTTGATGATCCATATAGAAAATATGACATATCTCATGAAGAACTACATAGTCAATACTTTCTATATCTTTTTCAATTAAATCTAGATTGAAACTAATATAATTCTCCTTCTATGATATATACCCCAAGCAGAAGAAAGTCTTTTTATCTTATAGTAGTTTATTTCAGTATTTAGTAGTTTTAGTATATTTTTTCCATAGCTTCATCTATAATCTCTTTTAATTTATTATATTTCCACTCTAAAAAAATTTCTTTTTCAACTTCAATTTCTTCAATATTCTTTGTATATATAAATATATTTCTGTCAGTTAAACTTATTCTTTCTAAATCTGACTGAATAACTTTCTACTTTCTTACCCTAAAAATCTTTATACTATCATCTTTTAAACTTTTTTTCTAATTTTTTTCTAATGTTTTTTTCTATCCACTCTTTTTAGATAGAACAAAAATTTTTCAATATCCTTGCTAGTTGCAGATAAAGGAGCTGATACTGCGATAGTTAAGTCAGGATATATCCTCAAAATAAAATTTTGATTTTCTTTTTGTAATTGTATATTCCATTAACATCACCTTGATAATATTATAACAAATTTTAACAATATCTAGTAAGAAGTCCCCTACTTATAAGTAGATGAATTGCTTTTTATTTTCTTGAGATTTTTATTAAAAATATGATACAATTAAATCAAATAAAAGGTAAGTAAAAAGAGTATTTTTGAGTAGAAATGTATTGAGTATTGGTGGAACAAGTAAGGAGAAGGAAATGAAGATAATTAAAAAGCATATAAATTCAGAATATATCCTACCTTAGAACAAATAATATTTTTCTCAAAAAAACTTTTGGTTGTGTTAGAAAAGTTTATAACCTTATGTTAGATAATAGAAAGAAAAGTTATGAAGAATATAAAGCAACAGGAGTTAAAACTGAATATCCTACTCCTGCTAAATATAAAAAAGAATATCCTTATTTAAAAGAAGTGATAGCTTAGCTCTTGCTAATGCACAACTAAAATTTAGAAAAAGGCTTTTAAAAAAATTTTTCTTAAAAATAAAGATTTTGGTTTTCCAAAAATATAAAGTGTAAATCTAATCCCAGTCCAAAGTTATACTACAAATAATCAAAAACACAATATATATTAAAAGATAGCTACATAAAACTTCCTAAACTAAAATCACTAGTTAAAATTAGATTACATAGAGAAATAAAAGGTATAATTAAATCAGTAACAATAAGTAAAAATAGTCTTGATCATTATTTTTGTTTCAATATTATGTGAAGAAGAAATAGAAGAATTAGCAAAAACTAATAAAAATATTGGAATAGATTTAGGGAATAAAAAGAATTTTGCAACAATGAGTGATTGTACAAAAAGCAGAAAATTTAAAGCTATCAAAAGAATATGAGAAAAACTGAAAAGAGAACAAAGAAAACTATCAAAGAGATGTAAACTTGCTAAAGATAGCGATAAAAACTATCAGATAGTAAGAATTATCAAAAAGCAAAAAGAAAAAAAGTAGCAAAAGATACATAATAAAATTAGAAATAAAAGAAAAGACTTTGTAAATAAGTTGAGTACAAAAATTATCAATAACCACGATATAATCTGTATAGAAGACTTAAATATAAAGAGAATGTTAAAAAAATCACAAATTAGCAAAAGGGATATCAGATGTAAGTTGGAGTGAATTTGTAAGGCAACTAGAATATAAAGCAAATTGGTATGGAAGAAAAGATTATAAAGGTACCTACATTTTATCCAAGTAGTAAGACTTGTTCTAGTTGTGGTAGTATAAAAAGAAACTCTAACATTATCAGAAAGAATATATCATTGTGAATGTTGTGGACTAGAAATAGATAGAGATTACAATGCAAGTATAAATATATTAAGAAAAGGATTAGAAATATTAAAAGAAGAAAAAAAGTAAGTTAAAAATATATCAGGGTAGGGACTACCCGAAGAGCTTGTAAATATATGTGGCTAACAAAAAGCACATACTTCCAAGAAGCTCCCACTTCTATAACTGGGAGTGGTTCACGAATAATATGATAAAATTAAGCAAGATAATTAGGAGGCAATGATGAAAGATAATTTACAAAGATTAAAAATCAAATATATAATTTTTTTATTACAATATTTTTTTACAATTTTATATAAAGGAGCTGAATTCTATACTCGTACTCTAGATTATGTTCCCTCATATTTTATGGCATGGGAGAAAAAAATACCTTTTTTTAACAATTTTTATGTTACCCTATATGACTTCAGCACCTTTTTCTTTGGAACTTTTCTCACTATAAAAGATGAAAAAAATTTAAACTTTTATGTAAAACAAGCAATATTTTTAACAGTAGTTTCTGTTGCAATATTTTTTTATTGTTCCAATGAAATTTTTATTTTCCCAAACCTGAGATAGCTAATCCCATTTTTAACTCTATGTCTTAGGTCAATTAGATAGCAGTTTTAATCAATGTCCTTCCTTACATGTAAGTTTTGCTTTTCTTTCTATTGCAATCTATTGTAAAGAAATGAAAACAAAATTAAAAATATCTTATTTCTATATGGGGATTTTTAATTGCAATTTCAGTTCATTTTGTATATCAACATCATTTTATTGATTTTTGTTGGAGGCTTTTATAATGTTTTTAATAACATGGTACATCTTTCCAAAATTCATAAAGTCAGTTAAAAAGTAAAAATATTGTTACTGAGTAGATTTTCTTAACGATAAAAAAACCAAGAATTCGCTGTAAATTCGACATCTGTAAGAAACTCTAAATGAACAAGTTCATTAAGCAGTTTTTAAGATCGCTACGCTCAAACATGTCGACATTTACTCGGCTCATTCTATTTGATTTTTATCTAAAATCTACATTCGTAACTCATTTATTTTTACTTTATTTCTTAAAGACTTATGAAAAATTTTTAAAAATAGATCCAGTTCTATGTTGATTTCTCTTTTTCACCTGTTTTTAATCCATATTCAATATATAATAATTCTTTTAATTTGTTTTCTAAAAATGCTTCTGAAAAATAAGTTAAACTATTTAATTTAAGAAAAAAATTGTATAAGGGTGTTGGGCTTTAAAAATTTCTTCCAATGAATAAATCAGAGAAATCATTGTATAACTCTTTAAAAATATTATAATTCATATGTTGTGAAATTTTTACCACTATTTATAAGGGAAGTTAATTTTCAAAAAGACTATTAATTCATCAGCTAACATATATACGATTCCTAAATAAGAATCTTTATTTGTTTCTAAGAAATTTAAAATATCTGTAAAATTTTTTTAGTCTTAAAAAAATTTTCAACTAAGTCTTTCATATTATATTCTTTGTCAATACTTATTAAGTTTTTAATTTTTTTCAAAAGAATATGGCTGCCCATCTAAAAAAAGCAGCTATTTTTATTTGTCTCATTTTTTTATATGGTAATAATCACTTCCTAAAAAGCTCAATTAAATCTTTTAGCATCTCTTTTCAGTAATATTTAAATTATCTTTAACATAGTTTAAAAATTATGTTGTTTTCCTTTTATAAGAGTACAGTCTAAAAAAGTGGCAATCTCTTCAATGGCTTTTTATACTTGTCTTAGTTATTTCATATTCAGTAACAATTTTTCCCATATTGTATAGGAACATTATAAATAATTATAATGTTTTTTTCATTTAAATCATAGTTTTTTTAAAAGTTTTAAAAAGTTTTTGAATACCTGAACTTTTTAAACTTTCTGCTCTTTTTAATACTAAAAAAATCAACTGTTTTTAAAAATTGAATTTACTTTGTAAAGCAGATAAAAAAATTCATCATCTTCTTTCAAAAGCACAGTCGTAATACTTAGCCGAAATATTAGAATATTTTTTTCTAAAAATTTCTTCTGTTTTCTTTCTGTTTCAAACTCTATCATTGGAGAATTTCCATATAAAAGTAAAAACATCTTTTCCTCCATATAATTAAAAATATTATTATTTTTATTATACTATTTATGGGCTTTTTATTTCAAATTTTAAAAAAATTATTTTTCTCTTGACAAAATATACTGTATCCTTATAAAAAAATAAAAACACGAAGGAGGATACCATGAAAAACTTACATAAGATTAATACAACTAATCAATACTGGTGGGGATATACAAATGAAAAATTGTATATCTTAATTTTGTATTGTTAGAAAAATCTTTTAAGAATATTTTATGGTATCTTATGAAAAAGCAATCTAACATGGTTGCTTTTTGTTACCAAAAATTTCTTAAAACTACACTAAATTCGGAGGAAAAATGAAAAAGAAGTTTATTTATTTATGTTTAATTGTAACTATAATATTGTTAGGATGTTTTGGAAAAGAGAAAGAAACAGAAGAAGTTGTCAAGACTAATGAAGAAAAATAATCACAATAGCAGAAAAAAAGCTGAGATGAAAAACATTGGATCCATAAAATACAGTTGATTCTGCTTCATTATCAGTAATACAAATGATTAATCAAAGATTATTTAAAATAGATAACAATGGAAATATAATTCCAGAAATAGCAGAAGAAGCCACAAAAGTTGATGAAAAAACTACTCTTATAAAAAAATAAAAGATTTATTTTTTTAGTAATGGAGAAGCTGTAACAGTGGATGATGTATTATTCTCATTGAATAGAGCTAAAGAATCTCCAAGAATGACTCAGGATTTCTATATGATAGAAAGTTTTGAAAAAGTAGATGACTCTACAATAAAAAGTTAAAACTTTTTATGAAGCAGGAAATTTACTTCATAAATTAGCTTCTATGGGAGCTTCAATTATGAGTAAGAAAGCCTTAGAAGAAAAATGAAACAAATATAGTTGGATCTGGAATGTTTAAAATTAAAAGAATGGGTAGCAGGAGATAGATTAGTTCTAGAAAGAAATACATACTTTTAAAGATGCTAACTCAAATATTAAAGAAATAGTTATAAAGTTTATTCCAGAAGCAAATAGCAGAATGATAATGCTAGAAACAGGTGAAGTTGATATTGCTGAAAGTTTACTACCATTAGATTTTCAAAAAAAATATCAAAAAGAAGATGATAAGTTTGTATCTGTTGAAATGCAATCTTCAAGCAATATGTTTATAGGATTTGATTTAAGAGATAAACATTTTAGCTGATAAAAAGAGTAAGACAAGCTATTGCCTATGCAATAAATAATCAAGATATAGTTGATAGCATATACAATGGAAGTGCAACTGTTGCAACATCTCCTATACCTAAAAATTACAACAGGGCATAATGAAAATTCTAATCCTTATACACAAAAATATAGAAAAGCTAAACAACTTTTTAGCAGAAGCTGGATATGCTGATGGCTTTTAATATAGTTTTAAATGTGAATGAAGATAACCAAAGAGTTGATACTGCAGTAGTAATCCAAGATAATTTAAAAAGCTATTGGGATAAATGTAGAAATAAAAACATATCAATGGGCTTCATATGTAGCCTTTGTAGAAAAACCCTGCTCAAGAAAAAGGAATGTTCTTAATGGCATGGAATATAGCTAATGATGATCCTGATGAACTTCTATATCCACTTTATCATAGTTCTCAAATAGATGCTCATACTAATGTTGTTTTCTATAAGAATGAAGAGTTTGATAACTTAATATCAAAAAGCAAGAGAAACTACTGATAAAGAAAAAAAGAATAGAACTTTATATAAAAAAGGCTCAAGATATTATTCAAGAAGAATTACCACATTATGCAATATTATATCCTATGCAAAATTTTGCATATAAGAAAAAGTATAAAAAGGTATTGAAGTTAATAAAAGAGGTTACTTTAATTTTCAAAAATACAATTATAGAGTAAATCTAAAATAATCCTCTTGTTATTTTAGTAAAAAACATATTATACTGATAAAGTTAACTAAAAATAATAAGCGAGGTAAAAAAATGAATAAAACTTTTTTTGAAAAAAATGTTAGAAAAAAACTATTGGTAGATTTAGAAAATTATCTACCTTTATTGGCTGGGAAGCTTGTAGCTTTCTTACTTGTATGTTTTATATGGACTAAAAATAACAAAAATTTTTGCTGAAACTTTTAGATAAGTCTAGAACATTAAAAAATAATGACCCTTTACTTTTTGTCATTTTTAAAAATCTTTAGTAAAAAGCAATTATGTATGTTATAGAAGCTTTTTCTATTGATAGGAATTATAGGAATAAAAGGCTACATCTCTTGTAACAATTTTAGGTACTGCTGGAGTTGCTGTAGGTTTAGCTTTACAAGGTAGTTTAGCTAACCTTGCCAGTGGTATCTTAATTCTATTCTTTAAGCAAGTTTCTAAAGGGATTTTTGTTTCAAGTTTAGATAAAACTATAGAAGGAACTGTAGAAAGTATACATATCTTATATACAGTTATAAAGCAAGCTAATGACCTTTTGATTTTTGTTCCTAATAATCAAATAGCTAATGCTTCTATTATTAACTACTCTAGAAATCCATATAGAAGACTTGATTTAGTTTATTCATCTTCTTATGATGTTCCTGTTGATAAAGTAATATCAGTTTTACATGAAGTTGCTAATGATGAAAAAAGAATTATTAAAGATAATCCTGATATGCCTATTTCTATAAGTTTAAATAAACATAATGCTAGCTCACTTGACTATATTTTTAGAGCTTGGGTAAAAAAAGAAGACTATCTTGATGCTATGTTTGCATGTAATGCTAATGTTAAGAAGTATTTTTGACCAAAAACAATATTGAAATTCCATATAATAAATTAGATTTATATATGAAAAAGTAATTTGCAACAGTCTCTATAATAATGTATAATTTAATATTATGATAATTAACTAGGAGGTATAAATGAAAAAAATTATTTTTTTATTGTTTTTTTGGCAACTATAATGTTAGTTTCATGTGGGGATAGTAAAGATGAGAATACTTTATATGTATATAGTTGGGCTGATTATATTCCACAATTTGTTTATGAAGATTTTGAAGCAGAAACTGGAATCAAAGTTGTTGAGGATATTTATTCATCAAATGAAGAAATGTATACAAAAGATAAAAGCTGGTGGAGAAGGATATGATATCATTATGCCATCTAGTGATTATTACGAAATAATGATGAAAGAAGATATGCTAGCAAAATTAGATAAATCACAACTTGAAAAATACTAAATATATTGATGATGCTTATATGGCAAAAATTAAGAGAGTTTGATCCTGAAAATGACTATGGAGTTCCTTATATGAGAGGTATTACTTGCATAGCAGTAAATACAAAATTTGTTAAAGATTATCCAAGAGATTACACTATTTATGATAGAGAAGATTTAGCAGGAAGAATGACATTATTAGATGATATGAGAGAAGTTTTTGTTCCTGCCTTAGCTTTAAATGGTTATAAACAAGATGCTGATTCTGAAGAAGCTATGGAAAAAGCAAAAGCTAAAGTTTTAGCTTGGAAAAAGAATATTGCAAAATTTGATGCTGAATCTTATGGAAAAGGATTTGCTAATGGAGATTTCTGGGTAGTACAAGGATATCCTGATAATATCTATAGAGAACTTTCTGAAGAAGATAGAAAGAATGTTGACTTTATTATTCCACCTGGTGACCAAGGATATTCATCAATAGATTCATTTGTAATTTTAAAAAGATTCTAAAAATATTGAAAAATGCTATGAAATTTATAAACTACATACATAGACCTGATGTTTATGCAAAAATCTCTGATTTTATAGAAATTCCAAGCATAAATTTAGAAGCAGATAAACTTGTTACTAAAAAAACCTTTATATGATGTTAGTAAAAACAAAAGATGCTCAACTTTTAATAGATATTGGGGATAAATTAAATATACAAAAATAAATACTGGCAAGAAATTTTAATAGCAAATTAATTTAAGGAGAGGGTTTTCAATGAAATTTTCTATAAATAAAGAAAATGTAATAGGAATAATTAGTGAATACACAAATATCTTGAAAGATAATCCAGTTAAACCTAGTCTTGCTGGTTTATTCATTGAAGTAAAAAAATAATCAAGTTGTATTTAAAGGTGCAAATACTGAAGTTGAACTGATAAGATATGCTAATTGTAATATTGAAGTTGAAGGGCAAGTTTTAATAAAACCTTCACTACTTTTTAGAATATATTAAATTAGTTGAAAGTGAAGATATAAATTTTGAAAAAGATGGATATTTAATTGTTAATAATGCAGAATTTTTCTATATTAGATGACACTACTTATCCTGAAATAAAAGAACTTCCTTCTACAACTATTGCAAAGGAAAATAGTCTTCAATTTGCAATGTTGCTTGAAAAAGTAAAATTTCTTACTAACTCTTCTTCAAATGTAGATACTTTTATTTAATTCTATAAAAATTAATATTCCAAGATAACTTTATAGAATTAGCTTCTACAGATTCATATAGACTTATATACCTTAAAAAAAGTCTCTTGAAAATATGATTAATAAGGATATTTTAGTTCCAGCTGATAGTATGTCTGTTATCTATAAGATATTAAAAGATTTAAATGAAGATGTAACTCTTGCAACAATTGAAGATAAATTAATAGTAACTTGGAAAGATGCTTATTTTTAGCTGTAAGCTATTATCTCTTTCTTTCCCAGACTTTTAGACCTCTTATTACTAATTCAACTCATGATAAGAAGTTCGAATTTAATAGAGATGAGCTAAATTCTTCTCTTAAAAAGTTATATCTGTAACTAAAAAAATAGTAATGATTCTAAGAATGTTGCAACTTTCAATTTTTAAAGGAAATCAACTTCTTATAAGTGGAATGTCTTCGAATGCTAAGATTAATCAAAAAGTTAATATGATAAAAACAGGAGAAGATTTAAAACTTGGAATAAATTGTAAATATATAAAAGAATTTATTGATAATACTGATAAAAAAATATTATCATTGAAGCTACAAATTCTAGCTCTATGTTAAAAATTATAGAAGAAGCTAATGAAAATTATATTTATTTGGTAATGCCTGTAAACATTAGAGTTTAGATACTAAAACATAAAAAAAGCTGTTGCATATGCAACAGCTTAATTTTTATTTTTATACTAGGTAAATTATTTATTTCTTTTTGAATCATATCATACATTTCTTGATAAGCAATTTGATAAAGTTGTTCTTTAGTTGGAACAGATTTTTCTGGTTCATCATTAGGTATTTGTTTTCTTTTATTCATTCTAAATGAACTCATATAATAATTTTTTTCCAACTTTCTTTTATAACTTTTATCAATAGTTTTTCTTATAATGAAATAAAAACTTCTCCAGTTGTGTTTGAAACTAATTTATAAGTCACTACAAAGCTAAGAGCTGTAGTTTTTAGTTGTTTCATTTTCATAATATTTTTACTACATTGAGTACTTTGTTCCCTCACTATTTACATACTCTTCTGAATACTCCTTTGGAGCTGTTTTTACATTAATAGTTGGCTTTACTATAATTTACAGAACTTATATCTACTAAAAGATTTAAGTCTGGATTAGTCTTTGTATAATTAAAAACTCTACTCCCAACATTATTAAATTCTTCTTTTTTTAGTCAAATTTTTGTAATATTAAATCTGTGACAGAGACCTTTACTGTATAAGTACTTTCAATCTTAGATTTTAAATCTCCCATCTTAGCTTCAACATTTGGTTTTATAACTTGGGTTAAATGTTACTAAAGAATTATATGCTTTATATTTTTTTAACTCTATTTGCATAGTTATCCTCTGGCATTGCCTCAGCATCTCTCAATAAATTTTTGACTTCGTTCCTTTGTAGGAACTATAGGTGCAGATTTCTTTTGCTTGTCCTTTTTAGAACTTACCACATTTTTATTACTGTTTGCTGTATTTTTCTGCAACCTTTTGAATCTTTTTTTATCAAAGACATTTAATTTATCGAGATTAACACAGGATACAAAAAGTAAAAAGTGAAAGGCTTAAAAAATCTTTTTCATTCTAGTCTCTTCCCTCCTTAAAAAAATATATATTAATTATATCATATTTTTTTCTAAAAATACTATCCTAAAATGTCATTTAAGCTTTCAGTAAAAATTGGGTGTGTATAAATAAAAGTCTTTTTAAAAACATTAGCTTTTATTTTTTTGATTTATAGCAAGAGACAATAAATTTATCATTTCATGTGATTCATAATGACAAATACTTGCTCCTATAATTTCATTATTTTCATTTATTAAAATTTTTAGTAAATCCATCTGTTTCATTTATAACATGAGCTTTTTGGAATAGTATTAGTTAAAGCAAATTTTTTTAGTATATGCTATTCCCAATCTTTGTGCTTCTTTTTCATTTATTCCAACTCTTGAATAAGGTGGATCTATGAAAGTAGAAGTAGAATCAATACTCTATCAGATAATTTTCTTCCCTTAGTACCTTCTAATATTTGAGGGAAAATTATACGGAAATCATCCAATGAAACATAAGTAAATTGTGCTCCACCTTTAACATCTCCTGCTGCCCAAATATTTGGAGCATTTGTTTTTAGATAGTCATCTACTACAACTTCTCCAAATTTTCCTAATTCTACTGAAGTATTTTCAAGTCCTAAATTTTTCTGTATTGGCTTTTCTTCCAACTGCAACAAGAACTTTATCAAACTCTTCAACTAATTCTTCATTATCTTTTACATATGTTGCCTTTACACTGTCACCTAAATCTTCAAATTTCTTAACAGAAGTATTAAAATAGAATTTAACTCCTTTATTTTCTAAAAATTTCTTTTTATTATCTTTGCTTCATCTTCATCTTCTCTTGCTAAGAAGCTATCATCAAATTGAAAAAAACAGAAACTTCACTTCCAAAATTTCTAAAATATGAAGCAAATTCAAGTCCAATATATCCTGCTCCTATAATTAAAAGTTTTTTTAGGTAATTCTTTTAATTCTAAAAATTCCTTCACTTGTTAGAACATTTTTTTATTATTTGCACCTTCAATATCAAGGTTTCTTGAAACAGAACCAGTATTTATAACTATCTTATCTGCTTTTTAAAACAACTTCCCCATCTTTTTGTTGTTACTTTAACTTCGTTATTTGAAATAAAACTTCCTTTTCCATTGTAGATATCAACATTTTCGTTTTGTATCTAAGATTGAAAAGTTTTTATTTCTTAACTTAGTTGTCATTTCATCTTTTTCTTCATTGCTTCTTTAAAGAAATTATTTTTAAATTCATAATCTCCATCTATACCATAATTTTTTTAACTTGAGATATTAATTTTTGCACTGTGTACAAGTGATTTTTGTTGGTAAGCAACCTACATTTATACAAGTTCCTCCATACATTTTTGGATTTTTCTTCTACTACTGCTATTTTCTTTCCTTTTTGCCGCCAACTTAGCTGCAAGAGTTTTTCCTGCTTTTCCCCAACCAATAACTATTAAATCATACATTTTTTTATCCTCCTTTGAATTAAATATTCTTACAATAACTATTTTAGTATTTTATACTAAAAATAGTCAAGAAATTATTTTTGGATAATTTCTGAACTAAACTTGTAAATATTTCCACTTTCCTCTTCTAAATATATAAAATGCTAGTGAACTTCTTATAGCTAGATCTATGGTCATAACTATCCAAGCTCCTGCTAGACCTAAATTAAGTACATCTAAGAAAAGATAAGTTATAGGTATTCTTATTAAAAATATTCCTAAATAAGTTATAAGTAAAACTGATTTTGTATCTCCTGCTCCTCTTAGTCTCCTGCTAAGACCATAGAAGCTCCTGAGAATGGTTGGCATATAGAAACTATTTTTTTAATGCCATTGTAGCTAACTCAATAACATCTTTATCTTTAGTAAACAATGAAACTAGAAATTGAGGTATTATAAAAAAATAGTAAACCAAAAGTAGACATAACTATCATAGCTATAATAGTACAAATATATCCATTTTTTTAAAAGCTTTTTGACTTGAACCTTTTCCTAATTCTTGACCAACTAAAGCTGATGCTGCAAAAGAAAAATGCAAAAACCTAAATTAAATGAAATACTTTCTGCTGTCAATGCAATCTTATGTGCTGCATAGCTTAAGTTCCCTAAAGATATAACCATCATTTCAAAAATCAACATACCTATTCTTAGACCCAGTTGCTCTACTGCTGCTGGAATACCTACTTTTTAAAAATTCTTTTAGATGTAAAAGTAATCAAATTTTTAAATCTTTAAGTTCAAGAGATATCCAGTTTTTCTTAGACCAAAATACAAGATAAATTGAAAAATATGGCTGAGAACAATCTAGTTAAAGTTGTACTTAATGCTGCTCCAAAATATTCCCCATTTAAAAAATATACTAAAAGAAAATTTAAAATAATCTTTTAATACTAATGCTAACGTATTACCTATCATAGGGATCTTGTTCTCACCCATAGCTCTAAAAGCATAGAATGTTGCTATACTTACACCTAAAAAGGAAATCCTATAACAGTCATATTTTGGTAAAGAATAGCATCACTTAGATTCATATCTTTAGCATTACCTACTAAGTTAATTATTTGCTCTGAAAAAAATTAAAAATATTATAGTTAAAATTATTCCTAAAGGAACAGCTATAAAAAAACTTTGTGCAAAAAGCCTTTTTTTCCATCAAGCTTGTTATCTGCCCCATATGCACGACTTAAAAGAGCTGTTGTTCCAGTTGCTACAGCTATTAAAGCAGGTATTAAAGCATACATTCCTGCTGTTCCAACTCCAACAGAACTTATCGCACTAGGGTCCTAAACTTGATACCATTTTCATGTCCAAAGCCATTATTAAAGTTTGAGCTAATAAATCAAATACTGCTGGTAAAGTTATTTGAAATATGTTTTTTTATTAATTTTTCTATTCTCGACAAAAATAATTATTAATTATCTCCATTTTTCCTCTCTTTTTAGTTGTTATTTATTCAGCTTTAAATTGTACTTGAATAGTCAAAAATTCAAGAAAATAAAAAGATTTTTATGAAAATTAATGTATTTTAAAAAATTATTATTTATATAAATACTATTTTATTTTATTTTTCAAGGATTATGTCAATTTCTTAGATGGGGGTTATTTTTTTATGTAAAAACTACTTGAAATAGTGATTAATTTATGATATAAATTAACTATGTTTTAAATTTTCGTGTGAGTATATTTTATTAGGAAGGAAAAGGATTGAGAAAAAAATGACGAAGAAAAGAATTTGCAAAGTTATTATTTGAAAAGGGTGTTTTTACAACAAGAACTGAAGCTGAAAAAGTTGACATCATATTTGAAACAATGGAAAAAAACTCTTTTTAGATGGTGAAGACATCAGCATTATTAACTGGGGTAAACTAGAAGTAGTTGAAAGAGCTCCAAGATTAGGAAGAAACCCTAAAACTGGTGAAGAAGTTAATATAGGTGAAAGAAAAATCTGTTAAATTCAGACCTGGAAAAAGCATTCTTAGAAAAAAATTAAACAAGTAGAAATACAATTAAAATATAAAGATACATTTTTAGTTGCAAAAAGAAATGGTATTGATAGAATTTTTGTCAATACCATTTTTTTAATATAATTATAAGTGAAAAAACTCTTAAATCAGGAATATTATACATCATTGAACAGCTTATTATTACCAATGTCGCTATAAATGAAACAAGATATAAGATATTTACTGCTTTTTTTAATATCTTCATAATCAAAAGGCTTTTTAATTTATCTCCTATTGTTGGTTTTTCATAATCTTTACCAAAAATAGCTTATTTTTCCTCCGAAATTGTATACCTAAAGCTCCAGCATAAGCTGATTCACTCTGTCCTGAGTTTGGACTTGAGTGTTTATTTCTATCTCTAAAAAAATATTCTTAAAGAATTTTTAAAATCATAACCTAAAATCAAAGTTGATAAAGGTACAAACATTAAGCCTGTTAATCTGGCAGGAATAAAGTTAGCGACATCATCAACTCTTGCAGAAACTTTTCCAAAAATCTATATTTTTTTCATTTTTGTAACCTACCATTGAATCTAAAAGTATTTATAGCTTTATATGTCATAGCAAAAGGTAAAGCAAGAGATACCATTTGCCCAAATAATTCTATATGGAAAAAAAGCTTCCCACAAAAGCATAAAATGCTGGTGATATAAAACCATCAACTGTATTCTCAGCTATTGTTTCAACCACACTCATAATAATTTTTATCAAGTGATAGAGTATTTGTATCTCTACTGACAAGATATGAAAGTTCTTTCTTAGCCTTCTCTATATCTCCAGATTTTAAAATCTTATAAACTTTATTTCCTTCATTCGCTAAACTTTTTAGTTGCAAGCGTTGTATAAAGAAAGAATATCTCCACTACATAATTTGTTCTTGCTAAAAAGTAAGGATACAATGAAAGTAACACTTAAAGTCAGGATATTTAAAGATTGCCCCTGAAAAATATTTTTATTTTTTTAGCCTTTATAAAAATTTTTTTCTAAAAAAACTTATTAATTTTCCTATTATGATAACAGGATGATATAACCATCTTGGATCAGCTAATATTAAATCTAAAAATATAGGCTATTCCAAATTTTTATAAAAAATAATTAAACATTTTCTATTCTCCATCTAATAATTTTAAAAATTTCTTCCTTAGTCAGTGGCTCAAGCATAATATATACCCCATCTATAAATTTATATTTATCTGTAGATAATTTTTATAAACTTATCATATTCTAAATTTCCAGCTAAACAATAGTAATTTTTTTCCATCATTTTTATTTAACTCTATAATCAATAAAGTAATGTTCCAAACAGAAATATCTTCATTTCCTTACTATACTTGAATTTTTCAAATTCTACATTGGGAATATATGGAAGTATTGTTCTAATCCTTCAACAAGTGTATAATTCTCCCATAATCTTACCATCATCATTATTCTTAAAGAAATTTCTGAGGTGCTGAAGAAGCATCTAAATATTGTATTTCTCTTACTGTGGTCGAAAAAAAGCATCTATAGTATTTCCTGAACTATATATTTTTATCCAACATTTTTATTAAAAAAACTACAAGTCTATTTAGTCCTAAAAATTATATACTGTGCTCCTTCTCTATCATTTATTTTTTTGCTGAGATAGAAGATATCCCATAAAGTATATCACTTTCATAATCAAATTTATCTAACTCTTTGATGGTATATATCTCTCCTCTACTATTCTCAATTTCAGAATTAAACTTCTTGGCTAAAGTTTTTATATAGTTCAATGCTAAAAAGCCAATCTTCTCTTGATGAAGGAGTAAAAAATTCTTACAATATAGTCCTTATTCTTTTTTTATCATAAGATAGTTCAAAAACCTCTTGCACTTTCATTTTTAACACCTATTAAAAGACATTCATAATTAGAAAGAGGGATAATAATAACTCATTAATATCCATGTCAGAAATGGCAAATACATTAAGTTCCTTGTCAGATAAAAGCTAAAAGCTTCCTTTAACAGTTAAGACTGGCTCATAGCTTATAATTTTTCTCTTATTTTTCACATAAAAACTTACACTCATATTACCTCCTCAGAGGTTTTTACTTTTAGCCCTATAATTTTTGTATATTTCTTCTATATCAATATTCTCTCTGACTAATTTTTCTAACTTATCAAACTCTTGTATTTTTGTATTCTTCATAGGAAATATTATTATTTACTTCTTCTAAACCTTTTTCTTCTTCTAATTTCATTTAGAAGATTATTAGTAAAATCTTTATTGTCAAAAAAATTCCATGTAAATAAGTTGCAATAATATTATTTTTATTTACTAAAACAGTTCTATTATCACTTGTTAAATTCTTTTTCATTTCCTTCTGTAAGTCCTTGATGAATTTCATAACCTTTAATTTCTAAATCATTTAAAGACTTTAAAAAGTCCCTCTTCTACAATTAGTTTTCCTTTATATTGAATAAGAGTTTTTTTCATTTTCCATAGTAGTTTCTAAATCTAAAAGTCCTAAGCCATTTAATTCTTCAATATCCCCTTCAATATGATGTGGATCTTTTGACCTTATTTCCTAAAATTTGAAAAACCTCCACATATACCAAAAAAATTATAGTTTTTGTTCTAGCTCTCTTTTATTATCTCTTCAGCTATTCCACTTTCTTTAAGCCATTTTAAATCATCTATAGTATTTTTAGAACCTGGGATTATTATTAAATCTTCATCTCCAATTTGACTTCTTTCACTTACAAATTGTATCTCAACATCATCATGAATTGATAAAGCATCTATATCTGTAACATTAGATATATGTTTTAATTTTATTACAGAAACTTTTTATTTTTATTTGAATTTTTTTATTTAACTTTAAAACTCTTATATTTTTTTCACTTAAACTATCTTCATCTTCAATATCTATATCTGCATAAGGTATCACACCTAAAGTTTTAACACCTGTTAAATTCTCTATTATTTCAAATCCAGGCTTTAAAAACTTCCTTATTACCTCTGAATTTATTTATAACGATACCTTTTACTCTTTTTCTATCCTCTTCCTTTTAAAAGCATAATTGTACCATAGATAGATGCAAAAACTCCTCCTCTATCTATATCTGCAACTAAAATAACAGGAGCATCTGCTATTCTAGCCATAGCAAAGTTTGAGATGTCCTCTTCTTTTATATTTATTTCTGCTGGACTTCCTGCTCCTTCAATTATAACTATATCATTTTTTTAGCTTCTATCTTTGAATAAGTTTCTTTCAATATAGGAATTAAATTCTTCTTATATTGATTGTATTCAACTCCTGACATATTACCTATAGATTTTCCCACAAACTATTATTTGTATTTTATTCATACTTGAAGGTTTTAATAGTATTGGGTTCATTTCAACTTCAGGCTCTAATCCACTTGCCTCAGCCTGTACAACTGAGGCTCTTCCCATTTCCTTCCCATCTTTTGTTATATATGAATTCAATGCCATATTTTGTGATTTAAAAGGAGAAACCTTATATTTATCTTTATAAAAAAATTCTACACAGTGCAGTTACAAATAAACTCTTACCTGCTCCTGAAGATGTTCCTACAATCATTAAATTAGCTTTTTCATTTTTTTCACCTCTTAAAACATTATATATAATACAGAGTAAAAGTAGTCAACTTTATTTTTAATTTTATTTTCTATGTAATGCTTTTTTTATCACTTTAGAATACTCAGTTATTATCTTGCTTAATTCTTTTATCATGCTTTCTGCTGTTTTATCAGGTATCTTTCTCACTACCTCTAACCTTGTTCTTGTATTATATATGTTTTATTGTAATCTGAACCTCCTACGAGTGCTAAAGTCACAAATGTTCTTGTACTATTTAATAAAAAAAGGACTGGTGCAAAATTAAAATTTCAATTCTAAAGTAAAAATAAGTAAGTTAAAAAAATTTACTCAGTAACAAACTATTTTTTTACTTTTTATTGTTTTGCAACAATCCCATTTTTATTCTTATTAAATTGTTGGTATTATAACTTCAACACGACGATTTTTTTGTTTTCCTTCTGTTGTATCAGAGGAATTTTTCCTAAAGCATAACCTAGAACTATCATTTCTTCATTATAACTGCTAATGCTAAATATACTTTTTCATAAAAACCTCCTAGAATTTAACTTGCACTTCTTCTCTTGCCATATCATTTGCTTTAAATAATTCTGCATTATGATAGTTAAAGAATCCTGCAAATAAACTTCCAGGGAACATTTGTATAGCTTGATTATACTCAGTCACTGTATCATTATAAAATTGTCTAGCAAATCTAATTTTATTTTCAACTTCCACTAGTTGACCTTGTAAATTTTCAAAACCTGTATTTGCCTTTAATTCAGGATATGCCTCTGATATAGCAAAAAGTCTTCCTAAAAATCCACTTAATTGATTGTTAGCTTCCATTTTTTCAGCTGCTGTATTTGCAGACATATACTTTGCTTTTGCATTTGCTATTCCTTCAAAAAGTTTCCTTTTCATGTTTAGCATAACCTTTAACTGTTTCAACTAAATTTGGAACAAGACTGAATCTATTTTGCATTTGTACATCAATTTGACTCCAAGCATTTTTCACTCTATTATCCAAAACAACAAACTTATTTTTATAGCTTATAGCTAATAAAGCTAAAACTACAACTATTCCCAATACTATTCCTAATACTACCATTTTTCCTCCTATTTTTTTATTTATATATGAAGGGTTTCCTTATTAGAAACCTCCTCCACCACCACGAGAACCTCCTCCACCTGATGAACGAGAGCTAAATCCTCCACCACCACCTGATGAACTAGATCTTCTACTTGAAGCAATAGCAGAACTTGCTCCTGAATTTGTTCTACTAACTATACCATTTAAATTGCTAAATGAACGACTAAACATAGGGTTGAATATAGGTGAATATGCAAGACTATTCACTCCTTGAACATCATTTATAACTCCCATATCTAATGCCTTCTTATATGCTTTTACAACTTTTTTTCAGATACACCTAAAAGCTACAGCATAGACAAAATATTGTTCCCATAGATGAACCGATGTTATCTTTGCTTCCTCTAATTGTGAATAATCTGATAGAAAAATTTTTTTAAATGCTTGCCATTTATCTTTGGCTTCAGCCAATTCTTTTTCTAGGGATATCTTGCTTTAGCTCCAGAAACAAATAAAATAATACCCATAACTACTATTAATAAGAACATTTTATTTCCTGTAATCATTCCTATAACAAGTCCTGCAAAAAGTAAAAAAATCATTGGAAAGAAAGCAAAGAAAATTACTCCTAAGCATCCTAAGCCCTGATAAGTTAGATTTTTTTCTGTTCATTTCAGACTGTACCATTGCTCTCCATTTTTCAAATTTTCTAGCAACTGACATAGGTACTTTTTGAAAGAATCCAAAACTCTTTAAATCTAATGATTTTCCATCTCCAAAAATCATTTATATAGATATCTACTATAGCTTTTTCTTGTGCAGATAAATTTTTCTGTACTTCCTGTCAGTATTATTATAGAGTTTTTTTATCTGAATTTTCAAGTGTCAAAAATTTTTCTTCTAACTAAATCTACAATAGTTGCAAGTATCTCATTATCATTGATACTATTTGTCATGAAAGCCTCCAACAAGAGCTGGTGAAGAATTATCAGGTAATTCTCTTAGGTATTTTTCCAACACTATTTTTTTACCTTATTCTTTCTTTTTGAAAAATTACATGAATATAGTACATCAATGCTCCCCATATTGAGCTTAATACACCAAATATTAAACCTGGTTTTTTTCAAATACTTTATTAATCATTTCTTGTTGTCTAATAGCTTTTGTCTCTTTCAGCATTAGCTTCATCTGCTAATTTAGCTTCCATATCTAAAAAGCTTTTTGTTTCATATCTTTATGAACTATCTTTGATTTATTATATTCAGAAAAATATTTCAGGTTCCATTAAAATATGTGCTTCTAAAAAAATCTCCTGGATAATAATTATTTAATCTATAGACTACTGTATTTCCTTCCTTTATCAACTTCACCTGTAAGTGAGTCCATGTCCAAATACTAAAAATATTTGAATTATCATAACTTACTGGCACAGGAATTATCACTTTAGCTGTGATGTAGTTTATTCCTTGTTGCCATTCTTTCCCAACCATCTTTTCTATTGAATTGAGCTACATCATCATAGACTGTTATAGCTTCTGGTAATTTATATACAAACTTGAATGTTCTTCTATTATTATGATTTTTTTAGAATATAGTTTTATTCTATATAGCTCATCACTTACTGAGACTTCATAGTTAGAGCTATCTACTTCTTTAAAACCACCTGTAGAATCATCTTCAAAGACCTGTATATATTCTAGTTCACCAAAAGCCCTTAGCATCTATATCAAAAATACACTCCATTTATTTCATCAATATCATAAGTTACAGCTTCACTTACTACCATAGAACCATCTTTTTGTAAATTAGCTTCTATATCTAGTTTTTCAATTCTAAAACTTGCTGCAAAAACTTACAATAGAGATAAGAAAAAAATAGAAAAAAATTCTTAATATATTTTTTTTTCATAACTCACCTTCTTATCTATTATATAATAACAGTAAAAAAATAGCTCGTTACTGAGTAAAAATTTTTAAAAATTTTCTTTGAAAAAAACTTAATAATTCCTAGTTATATATGGCGATTACTTGCCAGCCTATAAAGGTTCTAGAGCTCCACAAAGGCTCTCTCACCTTTATAGGACGTCGCAATAATCTTATTAAAAAGTTAATTATTTTTCTCAAAGAAAATTTAATCGATAAACTTATAATATAACTCACTTATTTTTTTACTGATTAAATACTCAAATTATTTTAAGTATTTTTTTCAAAACCAATTTGTTATTTCTGTTAATCTTCTTAATCTGTGTTTAGGTTTTCCACTTCTTGATAATTCGTGATTTTCTCCTCTAAACATACAAAGTCTAGCTTCTACTCCATGGTATTTTAAAGCTGTAAACATTTGTATACCTTCTGCTAACCAACATCTATAGTCTTGTTCAGAATGTATAAATAGAGTTGGTGTCTTAGCCTTATCTGCATATTTAAGTGGAGAATGCCACCATAATTTATCATGATTTATCCAAGGCGTAGCTTGATTTTGGTCAGCATTAAAATAATATCCAATATCTGTTGTACCAAATTTTGAAATCCAGTTAGATATACTTCTTTGAGAAACTGCACAACGGAATCTATCTGTATGTCCAATTATCCAGTTAGTCATATATCCACCATATGAACCACCTGTTACTCCAACTCTTGATTTATCTATAGGATATTTTTCTAGAACATAGTCAGTGAAGTTCATTAAATCTTCATAGTCAATAGTTCCATATTTCCCTCTTATATCTGCAAATTCATTTCCATATCCATCACTTCCATGCGGATTAGTGAAGAACACGAAGTATCCCATATTAGCCCAAACTTGCATTTCATTATAGAAAACATTTCCATAAACTGTTTTTAGGTCCACCATGTATATCTAAGATTGCAGGATAAGTTTTATTTTTATCATAGTCTACAGGGTAGATTACAAAAACCTTTTGTTGTAGCTCCATTTGTAGTAAAAATCAAAAAAACTTCTGGTTTAGATATCTTATATTTTTTTATTTATTTCTTCATTGAAAGAAGTTAATTTTTGTAGATTCATTATTTTTCTAATTTATAGACTTTCTTGTAGAGTATAGTCTCTCATTCCAACATAATATATTTCGCCATTAGCTATATCAAAAGAAATCTATAGTTCCATCTTTATCTGATAAAATTTCTACTTTTCCATTTGTATCTATAGATTTTAGATACACTCTTTCAGCTATTGTTGCTAGGAAATATAATTTATTTCCTATAACTTTAAATGATTTTCCTCCACCTAATCTACAATCGCTTCCAACAGTACAAGAAAAGCCAAGTATCATTATCATTTAAAAAGTGTAATGTTTTTTTATTGCTATCTATTAAATATAGTTTATGATTTTCATTTTACTCCCATATGCCTTCATATCACTTAAGGCACAGATAATTTTATCTTCTATAAAGTTTGCATAGCTAATATCATAAAGATCTTTTATCTACAATTACTTCTAAGTTTTGAGATTTCACATCATAAACATAAAGCCCAGATGTCAATCCTTGTTTATCTGTAAAAGTTCTACCTGCAAAAAAATAACCTTACTATCTTTAACATTGACAAGTTCAACATTTGTATATTCGTCAGAGATAGGAGTTATTTTATTATTTAATTTATCATAATGATATAGTCTATCTCTTTTTTATTTCTGAAACCATGTCCATTACTCCAGAAAGGTATTTCATCTAAAAACTTCATAGTCCTTATTTTCTTCAATTTCTTTTTATTGCCTTTTTCTCTTTCTTCACCTTTTTAAATCATTTAAATTATATGAATTGTTATCATAGTCAGACAAGTAAAAATAAAATTGTTTTTCATCAACTATTTTTTTATGTTTGAAACATCAAGTGGCAATTTCATATATTCATAAAGCTTCACCACCATTTTTTTATATCAAGTGCATAGAATAATGTCCAAGTTTCTCCTAATTTTTTTCTTTTCTTCTATATCGGTATCTCTATCACTTGTAAATAAAAATAATATCATTATTTAGCCAAAGAGAATTTTTTTCCTTTCCAAAATGAGTAAGTTTTCTTATTTCTTTTGTCTCTGTATTTAAACTATAGATATAGTGCTTATATGAATTCTTTTTCATAATCACTTTCACTAAGACTAAAAAGCTAGATTTTTGCCTTCAGGATTAAAAATCTAAATTGGATAAAAAAATTTGTACTCTAGAAAACTTTTTAAATGTAAATTTTCCATTTCATTTCCTCCTTGTTAAAAATTATTATTACATTTGAATAGTAACATTTTTTTCAGTAAAAATCTATTACTTATTTTTAAAAAATTTAATTTTTCCATAGTTAGAAAAAAATAGAACCTCATTTGAATAGATCTTTTATTTTTTTCAAGAAAAAAAGTAAGAAAAAAATTTGAACTCTGATTCTATAAAAGAGTTTTTATTGCATGATTTTTTTCCATAGATGGTATAATCCTTATCAATTCAATAAAGAATGGAGATAGGAAAAATGGATTGGGAATTTATAGCAAAGTATACACCTGAATTTATAAATGCAGGTATACTCACATTAAAAAAATAGGTGGGATAGGAATAATACTTTCAATTATTGTTGGAATTTTAGGAAGTTGGATTTTTATATGAAAACTTTAAATTCTTTAAACAAATTGTAATTGGATATGTAGAACTAAGTAGAAATACTCCGCTTTTTAGTTCAATTGTTCTTTCTGTATTTTGGACTACCAAAAGTTGGTCTAAGATTGAGTCCCAGAGCTTTGTGGAATAATCGGATTAACATTTCTAGGTGGAAGTTATATGATAGAAACTTTTCGTAGTGCTTTTAGAAACAATAGATAAGATACAAAAGGAATCTGCCTTAAGTTTAGGAATGACAAATTGGCAAACAATGAGATATGTTATTCTACCTCAATCATTTGTAATTAGTTTACCAGGTCTTACTGCAAACATAATATTTATGTTAAAAAGAAACATCAGTTTTTCAGTGCGATATCTTTAATGGATATGATGTTTGTTACAAAAAGATTTAATAGGACTTTATTATAAAAACAGAAGAATCTTTATTTATGCTTGTAGTAGGTTATTTAATAATATTGTTACCTCTATCATTATTGGGAGTATGGCTAGAAAGGAAGTTAAAATATGTTGGCTACAGTAATTGATTTATTATCAAAGGGAACAAACTTTGAAAGACTTCTTTATGGTTTATGGATAACAATAAAAATTAAGTTTAATTTCTGCAATTTTATCTATAATCTTTGGAATACTTTTTGGGCTTTTTATGGTTATAAAAAAATCCTATAACAAGGATAATCTCTCAAATATACCTCCAAACAATTAGAATAATGCCTCCACTTGTATTATTATTCATAGCATATTTTGGTGTAACAAGAATGTATGGTGTTCATATCCTCCTGAGGCAAGTGCAATTATAGTATTTACTATATGGGGAACAGCTGAAATGGGAGACTTAGTCAGAGGAGCTATTGAGAGTATTCCAAAGATTCAAATAGAAAGTGCAACAGCACTGGCTTTAGATAAAAAAACAAATTTATCTATATGTAATTATTCCTCAAATTATAAGAAGACTTATACCTTTATCAGTAAACTTAATAACAAGAATGATAAAAAAACTACAAGTCTAGTGGTATTGATAGGAATAGTTGAAGTTTTTAAAAAGTTGGGCAACAAATAATAGACACAAACAGATTTCAATATCCAAATGGAGCAATATGGATATATGGAGTAATCTTCTTACTATATTTCTTATCTTGTTTAGCTACTATCAATGTTAGCAAAAATTTTTTTAGAAAAGAGATGGAGTAGAATATGAAACAATTAGATAAAGTTGTTCTCTCAGCAAAAGATGTTGTAAAAAAATTATGGAGAACTGGAAGTTTTAAAAGGAATAAATTTAGATATCCATCAAGGAGAAGTCGTAGTAATAATTGGATCTTCTGGTTGTGGAAAAAGTACATTTTTTTAAGATGTTTAAATGGGCTGGAAGATATACAAGCTGGAGATATAGTTTTTAGATAATGAAATTAAATTTTCAGATACAAAAAAATAATATGACAAAAAAATTAGACAAAAAAATTGGAATGGTTTTTCAAAGTTATGAACTATTTCCACATTTAACAATACTAGATAATATTTTTGTTAGCACCATTAAAAAGTGCAAAAGAGAAATAAGGAAGAAGTTAAAGAACAAGCATTAAAAATTACTTGAAAGAGTTAATTTATTAGATAAACAAAATTCTTATCCAAGACAATTATCAGGTGGTCAAAAAGCAAAGGGTCGCAATAGTTAGAGCTTTATGTATGAACCCTGAGATAATGTTATTTGACGAAGTTACTGCTGCACTAGATCCTGAAATGGTAGAGAAGTTTTTAGATGTTATGCTTGAACTTGCTAGAGATGGAATGACTATGGTAATAGTAACACATGAAATGCAATTTGCAAGAGCTGTTGCAGATAGAGTTATATTTATGGATAATGGAAATATATCAGAACAAGGAGAGGCAGAAGAATTTTTTTCTCCAAATCCAAAAAAACTGAAAGAGCACAAAAAGTTTTTAAATACATTTACATTTAAAAAAATAAATTTTTTTATAAATAATTTTTAGGAGGATATAAAAATGAAAATTTGGAAAAAGATTTTTAAAAATTAGCAACAGTAGGAGTAGCAGTATTTGCTTTAGCTGCTTGTGGAAATAAAACTGAGGAAAAAACAGAAGCACAAGCACCTGCTCAAGAAACTGCTGTAGCAAAAGCAAGAACAGTACAAGAAATCAAGGATAGTGGTGTTATTAGAATAGGAGTATTTACTGATAAAGCACCTTTTGGTTACATTGATGAAAATGGAAAAAATCAAGGTTATGATGTTTACTTCACAGATCGTTTAGCAAAAGATTTAGGAGTAAAAGTTGAGTATATTTCTCTTGACCCTGCAAGTCGTGTTGAATATGCAGAAACTGGAAAAGCAGATATAGTTGCTGCTAACTTCACTGTTACACCTGAAAGAGCTGAAAAAAAGGTTGATTTTAGTTTACCATATATGAAAGTTTCTTTAGGAGTTGTTTCTCCAGATGGAGCTGTTATTAAATCTGTTGAAGAATTAAAAGATAAAACTTTAATTGTAAGTAAAGGAACTACTGCTGAATATTATTTCTCAAAGAATCACCCAGAGTAAAACTTCAAAAATATGATTCTTATGCAGATGCTTACAATGCTTTACTTGATGGTAGAGGAGATGCTTTCTCAACTGATAATACTGAAGTTTTTAGCTTGGGCTAAATCAAACCCAGGATTTACAGTTGGAATTGATTCTTTAGGTGATGTTGATACTATAGCTGTTGCAGTTCAAAAAGGAAATACTGATTTATTAAATTGGATAAACAATGAAATTAAAAGAATTAGGAAAAGAAAATTTCTTCCATGAAGCATACAAAGCTACTCTTGAACCTATCTATGGAGATAGTGCTGATCCCTGATTCAATAGTTGTTGAAGGTGGAGAAGTTAAATAACTCTAATATTTACATACTAAAAAAATGCTACTGCAGTAATTTGTAGTAGCATTTTTATTTATTTCTATAATTTTTTTAATTATCTCTAGTATAACCAAAAGATGATAATATCGCTTCTTCTCTTTCTCTCATAACTTTCTTATCTTCTTCTTCAATATGGTCATATCCTAAAAATATGTAAAATTCCATGTGTTAAAAACATAATAGAACTCTCTTTCAAACGAATGATTATATTCACTTGATTGTTCTTCAACTCTTTCTAAAGAAATAATAATATCTCCAAGAGTATCATAAGGTCCTATATTAAAGTCATCTGTTTCATGATATGCAAAAGATATTACATCTGTTGGAGCATCTTTATCTCTATACTCACGATTGATAACTTGTATATTTTTTTATTATCAGTAAGTAAAACTGAAAGATAAAGAGGTCTTTCAGCTTTCAACTTCTTCTATTTCTAAAACTTTTTTTATATAATTTTCAAGATAAGAATCTTCATATAACTTATCTATGAACTCATTATATTTTTTTCATTATCTAGTTCACAACTAAAATCTAAAACTAATTCCATAATCCTCTTCCTTTTTTTATTTTTGACCCGGATATTTTATTCTTTTCATGATAAATAGCACCAAAAAGTTTTTAAGAATGAATTAATAATAATTTCTATTTCTTTAAATGTTATATTAGCATCTGATAATTGATTGTCAGCTATCTTCGCATTTACAATCTTTCTAACCATTTCTTCAACTTTTTATAGGGATCTTTTTACATCAAGAGATCTAACAGCTGCTTCTATGGAATCTGCCAGTAAAATAACAGCTGATTCTTTTAGTTTGAGGTCTAGAGTCCTGAATATCTAAATTCTTCTTCCTGTACATTAGGATCTATCTCTTTAGCCTTATTATAGAAAATAAGCCAATAAAGTTGTTCCTTGATGTTCAAACATAATATCTCTAATTTCTTTAGGTATTTTATATTTTTACCCATTTCAGCTCCCTCTTTAGTATGAGCTAAAAATTATCATTTTACTCATAAAAGGTGAGATATTATTATGTAAGTTTTTACCATCTGTTTGGTTTTCTACATAATACTGAGGTCTTTTTGTTTTTCCTATATCGTGATAATAACAAGCAACACGAGTAAATATTGGATCTCCACCAATTTCAATGACAGCGTTTTTCTGATAAAGTTGCTACCATCATTGAATGTTGAAAAGTTCCTGGTGCTTCTATAGACAATTTTCTCAAAAAAGCGGTTGAGATAAAGTCTGCAAGTTCAATAAGTCTAAATACTGTTAAAAATATTAAATGTTCTTTCAAAAATATGGCAATAATGCTATCGCAAACATTCCTGAGAATAAACCTGAGACAAATAATTTAATAGTATTTAAAAGCCACTCCAAAACTTTCTTCCATTGAGAAGAAACTTAAAATTAAATATAATAAAATTTTTCATTATAGCTAATTGTATTCCTATTGCTATAACTGAAGAACGAGTTCCTATATTTTTACTTAAAAAAATCCTGTTGCTAAAAATAGCTATAGATTGTATAGTAAAAGTATTTTTAAATCATAATCAGTTATAGGTAATAGATAAGAGATAAAGCATCATAGTTAAGAAAAATACTAAATCTTGGACGAACAATAAACATTAAAAGTAATAGCATTGTATCAATAGGTACTAAATATATCATAGAGTTTGGGTACAATTCTAAATACTAATAAAGTAACTATCATTAAAAAGCATAACAGCTTTATACTTTTTCTTTTCTAAAACATCTCTACTATAAAAATCTCATTGTAACTACATTAAATACACTTGAAATAACTAATAAGAATATAATATTTAATGTAATTATAAAAAAATACTCATCTTATAATTATAAATACCCAATTTATCTAAAAATATCTATTTTTTTCTTTCAGTTAAAATTTCTCCTGTCTTTGCTATTAAAGTTCCAGCTTTAATTTCAATATATTGATCATTTATTTGAGAAACTTTTTCATTTATAGTATTTTTAGTTTTGCTTCATCATAAATATAATTTGGAATTAAGAAATAATTTATTAAATCTCTTTCAAAAAGCATCTAAATTTTCTATTTCACTCTTAGCAGGTTCATTTATCCGAATAGAATTTTTTTCTTTATATATACCTGCAGTATAAGCATTTTTAAATGTTCTGATAATTTTTTTCAAAATGTACTATTGATTTTTATCTTCATCTTCTTCTAATAATTTTTTTAACTATGGGTTTCAGGCATAGCCTTTACCCATTTTTCTTTCAAAACCATTATAATCAAAAGTTTGTAAATTTCCTTTTTATAGCTATGATTTTCTTTATGAAAGTTATCAAATTCATTAGTGTAGATATCAGCAGCATCACTTGAATAGATATAATCCTTATCCAACTGATTAATCATATCTTGAATAATCTTATCTTTTTCCAATTTTATCTCTAAAAAAACTATAGTTTTTGGAGAATAAATATCAGATTTTACAACATCACCTATCATATAGTTATTATTTCTAAAAAGTATAGGAATTTTTAGCCGAAATTGTTATTAAAAAAATAGTGCTAAAATCAGATAAAATACCTTTCTCTTTTAAAAAAATAAGTATCAGAGTATTTCTCTTCATCTGAATTATCTTTTTTTCTTTACTTCAAAAAAAGAAACTTAAATCCAAATATAGTAAATTTTTTTCATAAAAATCCCCTTTTTCTTATTCAATTTCTTTTATTATATCATCTTTTTCTAATATTTTTATATTTTTTTTGACTAGGTAGAGCTTTTATAAAAGGCTGAACCATATCTTTTTCTTTATAATTCTACTATCTAAAATAAAAGATATTTCCTCTATCTGTTTTTCTTTCTAATTAATCTTCCAACCCCTTGTTTAAATTTAATTATTGCTTCTGGTAATTGAAAATCTGAAAAAGAATTTCCTCCATCTTCTTCAATTTTTTTACTTATAGCAGATACTATGGGATCTGTTGGAACGAGGAAAAGGTAACTTAGTTATGATAACATTACTTAAATTTTTCTCCTGTACATCTACCCCTTCCCAAAAAGAAGTTGTTCCAAATAACACTGGATTTTTTTGCTTCCTTAAACTCTTTTTATCAACTGACTTCTTGGTTTTTCACCATGTAAAAATATTTCAAAATTACTATTCTTTAATTTGTTTACAACAGAATAATAAATTTGATTTCAGCATAGTATAAGATGTGAATAATATAAAAGCTTTTCCCCTTTGTTTTCTTTTAAGATATCTAAGATAAACTTACTTGCATCTGTAACAAAAGCATTTAAATTTTCTGAATCTTGTATATCAGTTGGAATATAGACAGACATCTGATGTTCATAATCAAATGGTGATTCTATAAAACATTCTATACATTCCTCTTCATCTAAACCTAAAGACTTTTTTTAAAATATTCAAAATTTCCATTTGCCATTATAGTGGCTGAAGCAAACACTAATCTATTTAAGTTTTCAAAAAGAACCAAGCTCAACTTTTTGAGCGATATTTAAAAGGTGTTGCTGTAAGCACTACATTAGTTCTTTTAGAGTTTATATCAAGCCAGTAAACATAATCAGCATCTGAAAAAAATTATTTATAAATTTAAAAACTATCTATATATTTTTTAAATATTTTTTTAAATGATTATTAAAATTTATTACTTCAGGATTCTTGTCCTTCTCTTCATCAATAACATTGTTAAAAGCCATCATTAAGTTTAAAAAAATTCTGTAAGTTTAGCTTGAAAAAAATTCTTTTTATCCCTCAGATTTTCTAAGAAATTAGACTTAGTCATTTCAAAATTATTTAAACTTTTTTCCTTATTGGAGCCTCAGTATTTGTCTCAAACATCTTTCTAATTTCATCAAAATACTCATCTCCTATAGTTTGTAAAGCTATAAATTTCTGATTTCATAGTCTTTAAAAAGTTCTAAATAATCTCCTGGCTTTTCTAAATACTTTTTCATCTATAGTTTCTTCAACTCTTGTAAGAGCTGATTTTTTTCTTTTTTTCTTTTTACTTTTTCTTTTGATAAATTCTATGTAAAAAGTCTTGTAAATGAAATTTTTAGATACTTCTACAGAAAAAAATAACTTCTAGCAACTGACTCTATATTATGAGCTTCATCAAAGATAACCATATCATATCTTGGAAGTATTAAATATTCTGAATCAAAATCAGTTTCAGCTCTCACATTCAAATCAGAAAAAGAATACATGATGATTTGATATCAATATATCAGCTTCCATCTTTTTCATTCTTGTTTTCATATAAAAACATTCTTTTCTAAAAGGACATTTCTTTCCTAAACATAATTCAGTTGTACTTTGTACTAACTCCCAAACATCAGGATAAACTTCAAAAGGTAGTTCTGCCTTGTCACCTGTTTTAGTTTTTATTTCCCCATTTTAAAATATATTCTATTTGTTCTCTAGCTTCCATAGAAAAAGCTTTCTATATCTATACTTTTTCCAAGAGAAAGTTCAGTAAAAAGCCTTTTACAAAGATAATTACTTCTACCTTTTACTAAAAGCATAAGTAAATTCATCCTTTATTACTGACTTAGCTAAAGGAATGTCTTTTAATAGTAATTGTTCCTGTAAATTTATAGTATTAGTAGCTATAATAACTTTTTTTCTTGTTAGTGATAGCCCACTTAATAGCAGGTATCAAATAAGCCAATGTTTTTTTCCTGTCCCTGTTCCAGCTTCGACTATTATCTTTCTATTATCATTTATAGCATTTTGAATATTTTTAGCCATTTCTTCTTGCTCATGTCTATGCTCAAATCCTTTTTATTTCATTTACTAAGATACCATCTTCTGAAAAATAATCTTCTATATCTATTTTTTCTAAGTTAGTTCTATCTATATCTTGAATAAAATAAAAATCATCTAAATCAGAGCTAAGTAAACAATAAGCTATATTTCTTCTATTAAATAATTCTTCTGAAAGCTCTAACTCTAAATCATTTGGATACAATTGATTTAGGCTTTGTTACTCTTATAACAACTTCATCTCTTTTACTTTTTGTTAAAGTTTCTTCAAAAGTTTTTCTTTTTTTATATAGTGATAAAAAAATGGCTCTTGAATAACTTCATTTTTCATCAAAAGTTGCTTTAAAAAAATAATTGATTTATTGTCATTTTCTATTAAATATTCTTTCTATTGTTTTGCAAACTCTCTTCTGAAAAATCTATCTTTTATATCCATAACCATTCCTTAATCTATTTTTAGTCTCTACAGTATTCTATTAAACCTTTTAAGAATACTCTAATATATTTATCTCCACATTCCTTATAGTTTCTATGATCTTCACTTCTAAAAAAGTGCATTCAATTCTGCTTCAGAAATATCTACACCACCTAGTTTAAATACTTCTATCATATCATAACTTTTTAAAAAGCAAGGGCTATTCTTAATTTTCTAAGCAAAATATTATTTAAGTTATTTTTTTAGTAATTTTTTTATTTTTAGGAGCTGGACTTACCTCCTTTTTTTCTCCTCTTTTTAAAAGTAATTAATCCATCTAAAAAAAGTCATTAAATCAGCATTAGATAATTTTTTTAAAAACCTTCATCAATATCTTTTTTTAAATAGTTAACTACATCTTCTTTTTGTAACAGTTAATCCACCTTTTTTTAAAAAAATTTGTACTGTAACATTATCTTTTTAAATTAAGTGCATATCTAAGTCTTCTTAAAAATCGTTGTTAGTCATAGTAATTTCACTTTTCCCTCATCATTTTAAAAATTTATTTTTAACACCTATATTTTTACACTAATATGATAAAAAAATAGCAAAAATTTTTACTTAACAAAACAAAAAGGGCTGTTGCATAGTAATAAAAAGTAAAAATAGTTCGTTACTGAGTAAATTTCTTAACGATAAAAATCAAGAATTCGCTGCAAATCAGAAACTCACTTCGTTCAGACACTCCTGCATTTGCTCGGCTCATTCTATTTGATTTTTATCTAAAAATTCCATTCGTAACTCACTTATTTTTTTACTTTAGATTTAAAACTTAATTTTGCAATAGCCCTAAGTTATCCATTTTAATTTCCTAGTAATTTTTGATATATTTCTTTGTATCTCTTAGCAGGTTCTTTCCAAGAATTATCTCTTTTTCTTTAGCATTGGCAATAATTTCTTTCCATACTTCTGGTCTACGATACATAGTAACAGCATACCTTAATGCCTTTATCATATCGTCTCCATTAGCTTGTTTTAAAACCAAAAGCCATCACCTTCTCCTGTATATTCATTATATGGTTTAACAGTATCTTTTAAACCACCTGTTTCTCTTACTACAGGAATACAACCGTATCTCATTGCTATCATTTGAGAAAGTCCACATGGCTCAAAAAAACTGAAGGCATTAAGAATATATCTGCTCCAGCATAAATCTCAGTAGATAGTTCTTGATTAAAAACCTATATACGAACATACATAGCCTCTATATTGACTTTTCCTTATATCTAAAGAAATCTTCATAAGATTTTTCACCAGTACCTAGAAGAACAAATTGAATTCCTAAACTCATCATTTCATCAAATTTTTCAAGGATAAAATCTAGCCCTTTTTTTGTCTATCTAAACGAGTTATAATAGCAACTAAAGGAGTTGCTTCTTCAATTTCTAAACCTAATTTTTGCTTGTAAATTAGCTTTTTAGTGTTTTGTGGGATTTCTTAGATAAGGGATATGAAGCCTTATCTATTCCATTTACTATACCTGATAATTTATAGCCATACTTTTGAAATAGACCATGTATTCCTTCTCCAAATTCAGGAGTTTTTTTATCTCTTCTGCATAGCTATCGCTTACTGTTGTGATATAGTCAGAATAGACAACTCCTGCTTTTTAAAAAATGAAATCATATCATAGTATTTTTATTCCATCATCTTGGAAATATTTAGCTCTATCTATTTCTAGTAAATCTTCAATTACATTGTTATAGAAAAAAACCCTTGGAATCTTAAATTATGTATACTGAAAACAGTCTTTACATCATATATTCCTCTTTCTTTTAAATATATTGGTATAAGTGCTGTTTGCCAGTCATTACAATGAATTATATCAGGTTTAAAATCTGTAATATCCATAGTTTCAACAACTGCCTTAGAGAAAAATAAAGAATCTCTCACAGTCATCATATTCACCATAAACATTAAGTCTTCTGAAAATATCTTTCATTATCTACAAAATAGTAAATAACACCTTCTAATTCTACTTCTTCAATTCCTACATATTCATTGTGATGAGCAACCCAAATTTCTTTGTGTCCTAAATGTCTAGCATCTTTTTAAAAGTTCATTTGAAATCTTACTATATTTAGGTAAGATTACTCTTACATCAAGTTTTTCTTTTTGTACTAAAGCTTTTGGAAGAGAATAAGATACATCTCCTAAGCCACCTGTTTTTATAAAGGGAAATGCTTCCCCTGTTGCAAAAAGAATTTTTCATTCTTTTCCCTCCATTTTATTTATTCTTAATATAATCCATCAAATCTTTATATTCCTTTGTATTCCACTTCATACCTTTTTTTCTATAACCAATGGGTATTCTTCTGAAGCTGACAATTTTTCATTTTTCATGAATAATATTATTTTTTTATCAACTATTACATTTTTTTAAATGAGAACCAGCCTTGATATGACAATCTTGTAGAATTACACATTCCTCTAAAACAACGTCTTTTTCTACAATAGTTCCTCTTGATAGTACACTATTTATTACCTTACCTTCTATGATACATCCATTTTGAAATTAATGAATTTTCTACTTCAGCTGTTTCTTTAAAAAATAGTAGGAGGCGTATCCTTAACCTTAGTTAGAATTCTTCTTCCACTCTTTAAACCAAAAAAACATCTTCTCTTATTTCTTTTTTCAATATATTCATATTGAAATTGAAATATTCTTTAGTTGAGTTTATACATTGCAAATAACCTTTAAATTCATAAGCATTTATATTTAAAGAAGGTAATTTTTCTAGCAATTATTTCTGACAGAACATTATATTTTTCCTTCTTGTATGCTATCTATCAATAATTTTTAACATCAATTCTTTACTTAACACAAAAGCATCTAAAGAAATATTTTCTTCTTCTCTAAAAAAATAAATTTTGACCTATTCCTATAACACGATTATTTTCATCAATCTTTACAGATGAACAGTTATTAAAATGTTCATTTGCCTTTTTTTACTTTTTGTAAACCATAGTTATTTCTTTTCCAGATTCTTTATGCTTTTTCAATTAAATCTGAAATATCTAAATTGCATATCATATGTCCATTTAAAACAACTACATGCTCTTGGGTACTTCTAAAAAGTATTCCATATTTTTTTACTAATTCTTGATTGATTTAAAGAAAGGTCGTCATCTAGCATTCTTTTGAAAATAAAGATACCATCTTTTTTTCTTGCTAAATCCCATTCTGCTCCCATACCAATATGGTCTGTAAGTGAATTTAATTCTTCATTTCCACAAAAATAGACCAACATTTCTTATTCCAGAATTTACAACATTCGATAAAGCAAAAATCTATTATTCTATATGAACCTCCAACTGGAATAGATCCCAAAGATCTAACTTTTTGTTAAAGGACTTATATTTTTGTTTGTTATCTCCTAAATAAATTATTGCCATATAATTTCTTATCATAGTAATCAAGCCTCCGTTTACATTATCTAATTAATGTTTACTTATCTATAACTTTTTTCTCCCTACAACAGCTATCTCTTTTCCATCACCGATAACTACATTATCAGCTACTTTTACATCATTAGCAATTATAGCCTTACGAATAGTTACATTATCACCCTATTTCTGTATCTGCCATTATAATGGAATCTATGATTTTTGAATTTTTTTCCTATCTTCACTCCTGAGAATATAACTGAGTGTTCAATATCACCTTCAACAAGACATCCTTTATCTATTAGACTATTTTTTTATTTTTAGAACCTGTTTCAAAAATATGAAGGTGTATAGATACCCTGTCTTGTATTTATTCTCAATTTTTTTATCAAAAAGATCAAGTTCATTATTTTCTGATAATAAGTCCATATGTGCATCCCAGAAAGCTTTGGATAGTTCCAACATCTCTCCAATAACCTTCAAATGGATATGCTACTAACTTTTTACCATCATTTAACATATTAGGTATTATATTTTTACCAAAAGTCATTATCAGAATTTGGGTTATGTTCATCTTCTTCTAAGTATTTTTTTCAATTCTTCCCAATTAAAGATATATATACCCATTGAAGCTAAATCACTCTTTGGTTCTTTTGGTTTTTCCTCAAATTCATATATAGTCATATCATCTCTTGTATTCATGATACCAAAACTTGGAGCATCTTTTAGAGGAACTCTAAAAACTCCTATAGTTACATCTGCCTTTTTTTCAATATGATATTGTAACATCTTATCGTAATTCATTTTGTATATATGATCTCCTGATAAAATTAAAAACATATTCAGGGTTATATTCTTCAATAAATTTTATATTTTGATAGATAGCATTAGCTGTTCCTTTATACCAACCTTTTTCATCATTTTTTTCTAGTATGGGGTTGTAATACAGTAACTCCACCATCCATTCTGTCCAAATCCCAAGGTGAACCTCTTCCTATATGGTTATTTAGTATGTGAGGCTCATATTGTGTCAATACTCCAACAGTATCTATCCCAGAATGAGAGCAGTTTGTTAAAGTGAAATCTATTATACGATATTTTTCCACCAAATGCTACAGCAGGTTTTGCAAGGTCTTCAGTTAATTGTTTTTAGACGACTTCCTTGTCCTCCAGCCAATATCATAGCAATCAGTTTTTTTCTTTTTCATAGCTAATCCTCCTCATTTCCCTTTTTATGTTTTAAAAAAATATAGTTGAATTTTTAGCAATTTTTACTTCTATATATTGTTCTCTGTTGTGCCAAGCACTTTTTTTATAGTTTTGTAGTTTCTTTTTCTTCCTTGATAAGAACCTCCAAATCTTTTTTTCATTACTATCTAAAAATACATTCATATTCCCCTTCTAGATTAACTCCTACAGGGTATTTATCTTGATCTTTTCCTGAAAAAAATTAAATACAGCTATTATAAAAATCATCTGTATCAGGATCTTTTCTTAAAAAGATTAACATATTTTTCATCTATGTTCTCATGTTCTATCCATTCAAAAAGCATTTTTGACCATCATGCCATAAAAGCTTTTTCTTCTAAGTATAGAGTATTTAAAAGCTTTTACATAATTTTTGTATATCTTTAGAACCTTTATTATCTTTTTAAAAGTTGCCACTCTAATTGCTCATAATATCTCCACTCTAAACCTTGTACAAACTCATTCCCCATAAAAAATTTAATTTTTTTCCAGGATGAGCCATTTGGTAAGAATATAAATTTTTTTAACATGAGCTAATTTATCTTCATAATAACCTGGCATCTTATTTAAAAATAGCATTTTTACCATGAACTATTTCATCATGTGAAAGTGGCAATATAAAATTTTCTGAAAAATGCATACATAAAAAGAAAATGTTAATTTTTCCATGATGTGATCTTCTAAAAAAGGGATCTTGCTCTATATATTTTTAAAGTATCATTCATCCAACCCATATTCCACTTTAAAATCAAAATCCAAGTCCACCATCAGCTTGATATTTTTGTCACTAGAGGTCAAGCTGAAGAATCTTCTGCCACCAACATAATGTCTGGATGATTTTCATGTAAACTTTTGATTTAAATATTGTAAAAAAATTCGATAGAAGCTCTATTTTCACTAACTCCATCTTTATGATAAATCATATTAGATATCGCATCCATTCTTACTCCATCTATATGGAATTCTTTTTATCCAAAAAAATATAGATTAGATACTAAAAAAACTTCTAACTTCATTTCTTGATACATTGAAATTTGCAGTACCCCATTCATTTTTCACCAAGATTTTTGATCTTCATATTCATAGCAAGCACTACCATCAAAACGGTATAATCCATGAGCATCTTTACAAAAATGACCAGGAACCCAATCCAATATTACTCCTAAATTATTCTTATGGAAATAATTTACAAAATACATAAAAATCTTCTGGGGTTCCATAACGACTAGTTACTGAATAGTATCCTGTGGCTTGATAACCCCAAGAACCATCAAAAGGATATTCTGTTATTGGCATAATTTCAATATGAGTATAATTCATCTCCAGCATATATTCAACCAATAACTCTGCAATCTCTCTATAATTATAATAAGTTCCATCTTCTTTTTTTCTTCCATGAACCAAGGTGGACTTCATATATATTAATTGGTTTTAGCATAACCTATTTCTCTATTATTAAGCCATTTTTATCGCCCCAACGAAATTTTTGGTATTCCATTAACTACAGAGGCTGTTTGAGGTCTAAGCTCTGAATAAAAAGCATAAGGATCTGCTTTCAATATTTTTTTGTCCCCAAGAAGTTTCTATTTGAAATTTATATATAGCACCTTTTTTTACTTTTTTTATTTCAACTTCCCATATACCTTCATTAGTTATTTTTTTGACAATAATCTTCTTCTCTAGCATTCCAATTATTAAAAATCACCAACAACAGCCACTGACTTTGCTGCTGGAGCCCAAATACGAAATATCGTTGAACTTCTATTTGGATGTGCTCCAAAATATTCATAAGCTTGTCTGTACTCTCCACGATGAAATAAATAATGTTCCATTTGTCCAGACATAAACATCACCTCTTTATAGTGTAGAAATTAAATTTTTTTGTTTCTTTTATATCCCAAATTTCATTAGCATACTCTAAAATTGTTCTATCTGATGAGAACTTTCCAGCATTAGCTATATTTTTCAGCATTTTTTTTGCCCAAGAATATTTATCTTTATATTCTCTATTTATAGTTCTTTGAGTTTTTTTCTATAATCTTCAAAGTCTTCTAAAAACAAAATATTGATCTCCTCTTTCCATTAGTAAAGAGTGTATTTCTCTATAAATTCCACTACCTAAGTCACTAAGACTTCCATCTATTAAAAGCATCTACAACTTGCTTTTAGTCCGTTTGTATTGTTATACGGGAATCTTGGATCATATCCTTTTTATAAGAGCATCAATATCTTCAACTCTCATACCAAAAAAATATACTCATTTTCTTCTCCAGCTTCTTTTTGCAATTTCCACATTAGCTCCATCTAAAGTTCCTAAAGTTAATGCTCCATTTAACATAAATTTCATATTTCCAGTACCTGAAGCTTCTTTTACCAGCAGTTGAAATTTGTTCTGAAAATATCTGCAGCAGGGAATATCTTTTCAGCAACTGTTACTCTATAGTTTTTCAACAAAAAAACAACTTTTAGTTTATCTTTAACATCATTGTCTCCATTAATTATTTGAGCAACATCATTAATTAAACGAATAATTCCTTTTTGCCACTTTTATATCCTGGTGCTGCCTTTAGCTCCAAATATATAAGTTGTTGGAGTAAAGTCCATACTAGGATTTTTGTTTTAATTGTTGATACAAGTTATACACTTGGAAAATATTTAATAATTGTCTCTTATATTCGTGTAATCTTTTAACTTGTACATCAAATATAGAATTTGGATTTATATCTATACCTTGAGTTTCTCTTAGATACTCAACAAGTTCTTTTTCTTTTCAATTTTTTTATATCCCATATTCTATCTAAAAACATTTTTTTATCATCTAGGAATTGTTCAAGCTTTTTTTAAGTTCAGATAAATCTTTTATCCAAGCATCTCCTATAAGTTCTGTTATATAAGAAGCAAGTTGTGGATTAGATTTCAACAACCATCTTCTTTGTGTAATTCCATTAGTTTTTATTTAAGAATTTTTTTCTGGATATAGTTCATACCAGTCTCTTAATTCTCTTTCTTTTAAGATTTCAGTATGTAGTTCAGCAACTCCATTTACTTTATGACTTCCATAGATTGCAAGCCAAGCCATATGTATCATATTACCTTGAATTATTTGCATTCTATTTTTGTTTATCTTGATCATTTGGATATAGTTGAGCTAACTCATTTTTTTAAATTGATTATGAATTCCTTCAGTTATTTGGAATATTCTAGGGAACAACTTCTTGATACAATCCTACCCACCATTTTTCTAATGCTTCTGCTAAGATAGTGTGGTTAGTGTATGAGAAAGTTTTTCTTTACTATTTCCCAAGCATCTTCCCATAAAACTCCTTCTATATCAACTAAGATTCTCATAAGTTCTGGTATAGCTATAACAGGGTGAGTATCATTCAATTGAATTGCTATAAATTCAGGAATTTTTGTAAATTCTCTTCCATGTACCTTTTTTTAAAATTCTTTATTATATCTTGCAATGAAGCAGATACAAAGAAATATTGTTGACGAAGTCTTAATTTCTTTCCTTCATCAGTTGAGTCATTAGGGTATAGAACACGAGAAATATCTTCAGCTAGTGTTTTATCTTGTGTAGCATGTAGATAATCTTGTTGATTGAATACTCCTAAATCTAAGTCATTTATTGAATGAGCTTCCCATAATCTAAGTGTATTTACATTCTTAGTTCCATAACCAATTATTGGCATATCATAAGGTAGTGCTCTTACTGAACCATTACCAAAGTTTACTATTACTTCATCTTCTGGTCTCATGATTGACCAAAACATCACCATATTTTTAACCAAGTTTCAGGCTTTTTCAACTTGATAACCATCTCTTAAATATTGGTTAAAAATACCATTTCTATATCTTATACTATAACCTTGACCAGGTAAATTTAAAGTTGCTAATGAATCCATAAAACAAGCTGCTAGTCTTCCTAGACCACCATTTCCTAATGCTGGATCTTCTTCTTCGTCTTCAACTTGATTGTAGTCAATTCCTATTTCTTCTAAGAATTCTCTTACTTCTTTATCTATTCCTAAGTTAATTAGGTTGTTTCCTAAAAGCTCTTCCCATTAAAAAAATTCAGAAGATAAATAAAATGCTTGTTTAGTCTTAGAGTATTTTTCTTTTTGTCTCATACCAATCTCTAGCTATAAAACTTATAACAGTTTCTCCTAAAGCTCTGTATACTTCAAAAGAAGTAGCCTCTTTTAAACTCACAGAAAATTTTTCTAATAACTTCTCTTCCAACTTTTTCTTCCATTTTTCCTTGTTAAATTCCATTTTTTTCCCCTTTTTCTAAATCCTTTGATACCTTTTTTTGCTAAATTATATAACTTATTTTTCTAAATCACTATGTCTATATTCCCAATAGACTCTCCATGCCCAGTTATCTCCAACTGTTGATGGAGTATTCATTCTTGAATCTGCTCCCAAACCTAATATATCTTGTAAAGGCACTATAACCCTATTTGACTTTTGAAGCATATAGAGCTTCTATTGCTCTCCATTGAATAGGCTCCCACATATTTGTGTTATAGTCTTTTAAAAAGTTTTTAAATTTTCATCACAGATAAATTTTTCATTTTTTTATTTAAAGTAGAATACCACTCTACCATAGACATATTGTCATGAGTACCTGTGTAAGCAACTGAGTTTTCTGTATAATTTTTAGGATTGTACATATTATCCCATTCTGTTAATCCAAATTGTAGTACTTTCATATTTGGATAGTTTGTTTGTCTTAAAAAGTTTAAATACATCTGCTGTAAGTGTTCCTAAGTCTTCTGCTATAATATCTATATTTTTTTAACTTTTTCTTTCCAAATTTCTAAAAAAATTGTATTCTTGATCCTATTTTTCCATCTTCCATTGATAGCTGTTTTTCTCCGTAACGAATAGCCCAATAAGAAGCAAAACCTCTAAAATGATCTAATCTTAAAAACATTATAAAGTAAAAAAACTATATTTTTACTCTTTGTTCCCACCAAGAATAGTTATCTTTTTTTCATAGCTTCCCAATCATAGAGAACATTTCCCCATAATTGTCCTTTTTTTAGAAAAAAATAATCTGGTGGGACAACCTGCTACTGCTTTTTATCTTCAAGTGTTTATCAAAACAGAATAGTTTTGGATGTTGCCAAAGTATCTGCACTATTGCTTGCCACATATATAGGTAAATCCCTATAATTTTTATTCCTTTACTATTGGCATAATCTTTTAACTTTTTCCATTGTTTATAGAAATAATATTGAATAAAACTTTCATATTTATAGTCTTCTTCAAATTCTTTTTTTGCTTCTTCTATAGCTTTTTTTTCTCTAAACTTATAGCCTTTCTCCCAAGTGTTCCACATTTTTACCCTTAAATTTTTTTATTTAAAGATAGAAAAAGAGAGTAGTCTTCTAACCAAAATTGATTTTCACTTTGAAATTTCTTAAATTCACTTTTCTTCAGCGTTTTTGCAAAAAGCCTGAGAGGCCTTTTTTTCAATAAAGACTCTTTCTGGCTTTTTTTATATTCATAATCAACAGAGGATACCTCACTTTTTCAAAAATATCAATATCCTCTTGTATTAAATATTCATTGTGAACTAATTCTTCTAAATCTAAATATAAAAAAATTCCCTGCAAAAAGTAGAAGGTGATTGATAAGGAGAGTTTCCATATTCAACGGGACATAGTGGTAATATTTGCCACAAACTTTGCCCTGAAGCTTCTAAGAAATCAACAAAAACGATATGCTTCTTTTCCCAAAATCTCCAATTCCATAAGCACTTGGAAGAGAACTAATTGCTAATAAAAACTCCACATTCTCTTTTTCATTTTTCACCACCTAACTTAAACTAATTTAAAAAATTTTTATTTTATTTATAATAACATATTTTTTTGCTTTTTACCATAAAAAAATCTAAGAAATTTTAGTTTTTTTATAAAAAGTTCGAAAAATATTCAAAAATAAAAAGATACTGAAATTATTTTTTTAAAAAAATCAGTATCTTTTCTTATTTTTTTACTTTTTAATAAAAAAATCAAAAGTACATCATCCATTTGTCTTCATTTTTCATTGTAGAAAAAAACATCAAACTTCCTGAATCTACTACATTGTATTCTGCAACATCGTCACTAGAAATTTGGAAAAACAAAATTATAACCTTTTTCAACTTCTAAACCTAAACCAGGTTGACAATATGAAGGATAGCCTCCAATTTATGTAAATACGTATGATCATTTCCAATATCTTGATAGTAACTTACTTCATCATCAAATTCTTCTTCTAAATCACATATTTCAATTTCTAAATCTTCATCGAGTCCTCCACCATCCCAAATTGCATAATCTTCAGCATGATATTTAGCTTCTAATGGGTAAGCCTTAGGACAAAAGTTATCATCTCTCAGATATTCATTTTTTTACTAAAAACATCATCTTTAGTATAAGTTCTCAATAGCCAACCATTACCATTTTTTGATACAAGACCATCTATATCATTATATTCAGGAAAATCTTCTCCCATAAATACAGTAATATATTCAAACTTTTTTTAAAAGCTTCTGGTAGATAAGGAAGATTAGAAAGATAAAATTGTGCTAAAGGATACATAGTTTTTTTCCCTTATTGTCTTTAGGTCTTTCTTCTACTTCATCTTCTTTACATAGAAATACTCTACCTATCCAACTAACTTTATTTTCATCATCGTAGTCAAAATTCTTAGTTTCAAACTCTGTACAAGGTCTTGCAATTTTTTTCTTTTATTTCTCTTATTTTTCTTTTTTTAAAAGCATCTGATTTTTCCATGTTCATAACTCCTTAAAAAAATAGTGTGTAAAATCCGACTCCAACTACATTGTCATAAAAATTTACTATTTTTTTAGTACCTCTGTATTGAACATCAAATAATAAATCATCATAGATATAATATGAAGCTCTAGATACGAAAGTTACATTTCCTCTTCCTCTCTCTTCTCTATCCTATTTTTTTATTATCCATATTAACTTCAACACCATTTACAAACTTTAATTTTTTTCCAAGTATCTTGTCTTAAAACTCCTACTTTATAATTAACGAAAATTTAAATCCTCAGAGTTTTTTTATAATTTCTATTTTTGTCCTTCAATTCCTGCATAAAGATAAGTACTAGAAGTTAAAAAAATCTACCATATTCTAAGTTTCCTGTATATCCTCTCTTTTTCAACGTGTCTTGATTGAGAATATCCCTAAACCTAGTGTAAATAAATTTTTGTCTAACTTATATGAAAAAAATAAGTATTTAAGTCATAGTCTCTTCCCCAGTAATCATTGCTTTCTGGTTTATATTTATACTTATCATAAGCTACAGTAACCCCTGCAGTGATATTAGGATAAGCAACAAGATTACTTGTTGTCCCTATCATAAAAACCTTTAGTTTTTGAAAATTTTACCATTTCCTGCATAAGCATCAATTATTTGAGTACTTCCGCTTTCTTTTAGATAGTCCCATATTTTTGATTTATGTTACTTTCTCTCATAAGTTCAAGTCCTCTATTTCCAACTTGATCATTTCTCTCTACATATGAAAATGAATTTACACATAGTACAGAAAAACATTAATAATAATATTTTTCATCTGATAACTCCTAAATAATTATTTTTTTATTTTTAATAATAGTTCTTAGCAATTTTATCCTTAGTTTCTTCAACTAATTCTTCAACAGTTTTATTTTGTGGATCAATTTTTTTCTAAGAATTGAACTGAAATATCATATCTTTTTGGAAATTTTCTTATTGTATGGAAAAGGCTTCATAAGCTCCCTTTTAAGACAAAAGGATAGATAGGGTACATTTAACTCTTTGTGCTAATATAGCAAAAGTCTTTTTAAACTCTTGTAATTGTCCATCTCTTGTTCTTGCTCCTTCAGGGAAAATAAGTAATTTCTTTCCACTTTTTAGAACCTTAGCTGCTGCTTGAAGAGTATTTTTTTAAGTTTCTATTAGCATCAACTAATATTATATTTCCATTTCCAGCTAGATATTTCATAGTCTTACTCTTAAAATGTAAAGCTGTTGCTATATAATAATTGTTACTCAATTCCTTATAAGTAAAAGGCATTGTTTAACATAAAAGGCATCTAAATAACTTTGGTGATTTCCTACAATTATTCCTGCACCTTCTCCTAGATTTTCTTTTCCACTATATTTATATCTAAAAGTAGAATTTAAATAGTGGACTAAATAAAAATTTTTAAAAACCTTAGCATATTTAGCACTAGGTGGTAACTTAACATCTGAATCACTATCAATAATTTTTTTCAGATTTTTCATTCTTATCAACTTTTTCTACTACTTTTTCATTTGTTATTCCTGACTTTTTCTTCTACTAACTTTATTATATCAGAAATTGTTTTTATGGTCAACAAAATCTTGTTCAACTATTTCAATATCAAAAGTTGAATTTAAGAAATTCATAAATTCAACTATATCTAAAGAGTCAAAACCTAAATCTAATTCTATATGAGAATCTAAATCAATATCTTTATTATATCTTTCAGTTATATATTTATTTATTATATCATATTTTTTTCTTTAATTTCACTTGGAACTTCTATTACCTTTTTTTCTACTTTTTTTCTCAGGAGCTTCCACTTTATCCTCAATAAATCTTTAAGCATAAATCTTCTAATTTTTACCTAATCTTGTTTTAGGTAATTCTTGTTTAATTATTTTTATATCATGAATTTTCTTATAGTTAGGAGCAGTTACATTATATTTATCTATAACTTCCCATTTTATAGCATCTTTAATATTAACTATTTGTTGAGCTTGAAGTTTTTCAAAAATCAGGATAAATTATAGCAACTAATTGTTCATTATATTCTGTAACAGCTATTTCCTTTATCAAATCTGTATTTTTCATAATTTCTGCTTCAATATCATTAGGATCTATATTTTTTTCCGTTAGGAAGAACTATCATTTCTTTTTTTCTTCCTATTATTATTAAATATTTACCATCCATTTTTCCCAAATCACCAGTATGAAACCATCCCTCAGCATCAAAAAGCTTCTTTTAGTGGCTGCTTCATTCTTGTAGTAACCCTTCATTACATTTTTTCCTTTAACAAGAACTTCTCCATCATCAGCAATTTTAACTTCTACATTAGGGATAACTTCTCCAACAGAGTCTGATCTTTCTCTACCAGGGACATTAAAAGCTATTATAGGGTGCTGTTTCAGTCATACCATAACCTTGTATAGCTCTAAATCCCATAGTACGGAAAATCTTCTAGTATATTTTTATCAATCTTTTTGCTCCACCTGAAACCATAAGTCTAATATGCCCACCAAATTGTTTATGTACTTTTTGAAAATAGCATTTTTCTTATAGACATAGAGTTAGTTTTTGAAGCTAATTTAAACATAAATTTAGCTACTGAACTTTGATTAATTTTAGTCATAATAGCCTTATCCAGCATTTCCCATACTCTTGGAACACCAACTATTACAGTAACTCTATTTTCTTGTAAAGTTTTTTTAAAAGACTAGCTGAAGAAATTTCTGTTAAAAGGACTATAGGAACACCTAAATACATAGGTAATATCAATGTAAAAACATAATGGCATAATATGATGATATGGTAACATAGCTAAGATAACGTCTGTTTCATTGACTAAATCAACTGCTCTTACTCCTGCCATATTAGTTTCAATGTTTTCATAAGTTATCATTACACCTTTTGGGATTTCCTGTTGTTCCAGAAGTGTAAACCAATACTGCTACATCTTCATTTGAATCATTTGAAAAATTCTTCTTGTTTTTATCTTATAGTCAGCTGGCATTTGAAGTTCATCAACATTTATAATTTTTATAGCATTATTTAATTTTTGAATTTTGCTGCTTCAGCAACTTCTTTAGTTTTATTTGACACAAAAAGATATTTTGGTTCAGAATCTCCAAGTACATAAGCAAGTTGATCCACAGTATAGCCTGCATCTAAACTTATTGCTATTCCTTTTTCTAGCCCATATTGAAACGAAAAAAATAGACTCTGGTCTATTTTTCCATCATAAAAGCTGATCTATCACCTTTTTCAATATCTAAAAAAATCAGAATAAAAAAATTCACATACTTAATCACATCTGCATAAGAAATTTTTTTGTTCTCCATATGTAATAGCTATCTTTTTGTCTGTCATATAAAAATTTTTATTGACATATTATCCCCCTTTAAATCAAGTTATCTATAAGCTCTTCTAGTTCTTTCTTTTCTTCACTTGATAAATCATAACCTGATTTTTAATTTTTTTAAAATCTCACTATCTTTAGCAGTCATTGATCTTTCTAAAAATTTTTTTATCAATAGTTTTTAAATAGAAATTCATAAAACCTCCTATTTCTTTTGATTTATTTCCATTAGTATAACCTAACACATAATCTAAATTAATATTTTTTTCATAGCATTAAATATGCTTTGTTTTTATATTAGGATTTTTTTCTTCAAGTTCTTGTAGTAAAAATTTAACCTCTTTTCTTTTTTTGAATCTACCTTTTCCTGCTTCTATAGGGACAACCACAGCTCATAGCTTGAATTTCATTGTATTTCATAAAAATTTATTATATCTTTTTCTCTAACATAAGCAAGAGGTCTTATTATATCCATCTTACCAGAAGTCGATGGAACTTTTTGGTAACATAGTTTTTCACTGTACCTGCAAAGAACATATTTATCATAGTAGTTTCAACAATATCATCAAAATGATGACCTAAAAGCTAATTTATTAAAACCTAGTTCTTCAACCTTTTTATACAAAACTCCTCTTCTCATCTTAGCACATAGAAAACAAGGACTATCAGGGTGCTTCTTCAAATGCTATTTGCCAAACATTAGCATCAAACAATTCACAATCTATTCCCATTTCTATTAAATTTTCTTTAAATTTATCCACATCTAAGGCTTCAAAACCTGGGTTCATTGAAATAAATTTTACTTCAAAAATTTTTTTACTTTTATCCTTTTTCAATTCTTGGAATAACTTACAAAGTAGTAAACTATCTTTTCCTCCAGAAACTCCAACTGCTATTTTATCTCCATCTTTAATCAAATCAAATTCTTTTTATAGCTTTGATAAAGTTTTTTTCCATATTTTTTTCTATATGTTGTTCTTAAACTTTCTTCTATCTTCTCCTTTTTTTATTTAAAAAAATTGCTTCGTTTATTTGTTCGTTTGTAATTATGTTTTCCATTCTTCATTCCTTTTTCTTATATTCTATTATATATTTATTAAAATTTGGTAAAAAAATTTCAAAAAAAATAAAAAAATAGTTCGTTACTGAGTAGATTTTAGAAAATTTTCTTTGAGAGATTTAAATAATTTCTAGTTATGTATAACGATTACTTGCCAGCCTATAATGTTTCTGAGAACCACAAAAGCTCTTTCAACATTATAGGACGTCGCAATAATCTTATTAAAAACTATTAGTTATTTGTTCAAAGAAAATTTCTGATGATTAATTTCAATATAACTCACTTATTTTTTTTATTTTTTTCTTCAGTGGACTTATAGGTTAAAAATATTGTTGTAGATATTTTTGCAACTCCACTTTCATCATTTGTAAAAGTCAGTTTTATTTTTCAAAGTCTCTTTTTACTCATGAAACTATCTTTCATAGCAACAGGATGACCTACATATTTTAACATTTTATAGTCATTTCCACTATCTCCAAAAAGCCATAATTTCTTTTGGATTTATTTTCTAATTCTTGTGAAATATATTCTACTCCACCTCTTTTACTACAACCTTTTATATTTAAATCTAAACAATCATCAGCTGAGATAACTATTTCTAGTTCATCATCAAAATTGTCATGTATTAAATCTTTTAATTTCATATATTCTTTCAGAATCTTCTTCAATTATTAAAATTTTTCTCTAAAGCAGGAAGTCTATCTATATCCTCTGAATTTTTATATAATGAGGAATATGTTCTTTTCAAGAACTCATCATCTATTTCTGTGCCATAGGGAACATAAAAAATTTGCTCCACTTCCATCAAAACCAAAATATCCAATTTTATTCTCAGTTAAAAATCTTACAACTTTTCTTATTAAATCAGCTGGCATAACATTATTTTTTTATAAGTTCTCCATTTTTTTATTATAAATATTTGCTCCATTATTACATATTAAATAGATTTCTAAACCTATTTTTCTTTCTAATTTTATTGGCAGAATTAAAACTTCTACCTGTTGCAATAGCAAACTCTATTCCCTTCTCTTTTAATCGTTTTAATTGCTTGTATTGTTTCTAAACTTACTTCACTATCATCATTTAAAAGAGTTCCATCTAAATCTGAAACTACTAACTTCATTCTTTACTCCTAATCAAAAATTATAATTTGTAACTATACTATTCTCTAAATTTCCCTTATCCTTTATGATATTCATTAAATGAAATATCTATAAAACCACCTTCGATATTATGTACTTTATCAAAAGCCTAAACTTTTTAAAAAATTAACTGCGTCCGCACTTCTATGTGCAGTTCTGCAATATACATAGATATCTCTATCTTTTGGTAGACTATCTTTTTGAGATAAAAATTTCTCTAAGCGGTAGATTAACTGCACCTTTTACATGTCCTGCTTGATATTCATATTCTTCTCTAACATCTAATAAAAAAATTCTTTATTTTTGATAAAGTTTCAATATCTTTTGCTTCAACATCAGTTGAAACTTCTTTATCTTTTCCTAAAGCTGTAAGTGCTAGAAGGTTTAAAATATCTGGATTCCATTCATTATCAGTAGGATTTACCTTATATTTTCATTAAATCTTTTAAATCTCCACCTTTTTCCATTATAGCCTTAACTGCTTTAAGTCTAGCTTCTATATTTCTTTCATTTGCGATTTGACATCCTAAAATTTTTCTTACTTTCTTTGTCAAACAAAAACTTTTTAAATATACTATTTGATTTGTTGGATTTTCTCCATTATAATCATTAGATAGTAGTTTTTCTTCACAGAAATCTATCTTTTAAATTTTCTAGTTCTCTTGAAGTAAAAACCTATGCTTCCTAATTTATAGTTATTTAACTTGAAAGATATTTTCTTCCATCATAGGGTAAATCTCTATGTTTTATCACTTAATATTTTTTTACTTCTTCATCTGAAAGTCCACTTGTTCTTAGGTCTTTATAGATTATATTTTTCAAGATCTTCATCAAAAATATCCTGATATATTACTTACTACATCTATCATTTCCATTTACTCCTTCTAATATTGCTCCCATAAGATTATCATTTTTCAGAAACTATTAAAGAATCTTTTTTTAAAAATATTCTAGAATTTCTTTTTAATATAATAGTTCCTCCTATTATAACATCTCTTCTTTTTGGCATCTAAACCTTTAACATTCTTATTATTTTCTATATTTTTTTAATAAATAAATCTAAATTATCACTAATTTCTTTAGTTGTCAAGTCAGAAAGATGTATTTTTTTCACTATCATATATTTCCATTTTCTCTCTAACACTCACCTGTGTTGTAGTTGTTCCTGCTACTCCAACTAAAAATAAAAGCTTTCGTTTTTGAATTCTTCAAGTTTTTCTAAATTTTCTTTTTATCCACTCTTTTTGCTTTATTCCTATTTTTCTTCTGAATAATTATATATTCCATCTTCTAAGAAAAAAACTTTTCTGTTATTCTAACAGAACCTATATTTAAACTAATTTTTCTTTTCTATACCATTCATATTTCCAAGTGTAAATTCAGTTGAACCTCCACCTATATCAAAAACTAAAAATATTTTTCTTTAAAATTTTTATCAAAAGAGCTTATAACTCCTTTAAAAATTTATATATGCTTCTTCATCTCCACTGATACAATTGATTTTTATTTTTAGTATCCTCTTGAGCTTTTTTTAATGAAAATAATCTCTATTAGATGAATCTCTAGTTGCAGAAGTTGCAAAGCAGATAATATTTTTTTCTTCTATAGAATATTCATCTATCAGTTCTCTATATTTTTTTAGACATTTTAAAGTTCTTTCAATAGCTTCTTCCTTTAAGAATTTATTTTTTTATTTACATCCTCTCCAAGTTTAACTATTTCTAAATCTTTATGAATTTCTTTTTTTAAAAAAATAATCTCATTATCAGTTTCTTTAACTTCTGCTATAAATAATCTACAAGAATTTGTACCTATATCAATGCTTGCTCTTAAAAAAATCATTCTTGTACTTAGCTATAATCTTTACAATTTCATCCTCTTTAACTTCTGTTTTTAGATAAATTTCCTTGAACATCCAATAAAATAGTTATAATTTTATTAAAAGAGTTCTTTTTATCCTTTCTCATTAAAGGAATAAATTTATCACTATCTAAGTAGATTAAATCAGTATCTATATTAAATAGATTGAAAAATGTTTCTAGCTCTTTCTAAGTAGGCTTCATCAATTTGTCCTCTTAAAAGTGAAAGTTCTAAATCAAAAAAATTATTCCCTTAGCAACAGCTTCACCATGAGTATATGCCTTATATGAAAAGAAACTTTCTAAGGCATGGGCATAAGTATGACCTAAGTTTAAAAAGGCTCTTTCTCCTTTTTCAAAAGGATCTATATCCACATAATATTTTTATTCTTATAGATTGCTCTACAATATTTTTCTAAGACTTCATTATCCAAAGCTTTTATTTTTTTCAACATTATTTTCTATATACTCTAAATATTTCTTATCTTTTGTTAGAAAAAGAATGTTTTTAAAAAGCTCTCCCATTCCAGACTTAAATTCTCTTTTCAGCTAAAGTCTTTAAAAAATTCAACATCTATAAGTACTCTATATGGACTTTTTAAAAGCTTCCTATCATATTTTTTTACACTTAGGGTGATTTATAGCAACCTTTCCTCCAACACTTGCATCTACTTGTGCTAGAAGTGAAGTAGGAACTTGTATGAACTCTATGCCCCTCATGTAAGTAGCTGATATATAGCCTCCCATATCACAGATAACTCCACCACCAAGACTAATAACTAAAGATTTTTCTTGAAAAAAATTATTTTCAAGCATAAAAATCGTAAACTGACAATATGCTTTCAATATTTTTTTATATTCTTCTCCATCTTTAATTGTAAAATAAAAGATTTTATCTTTCTCTATTAAAGTTGACTTAAACTTTTTCAAAATATAAGTCAGCTATCGTTTCATTTGAAAAAACTAAGATCTTATCAAAATCTTTTGTATAATCATTTAACTTTGAAATTATATTTGAACCAACATAAATATCCTGAACCTCCCATGACTAACATCTTACGAATGCTAGAGTCATGGGGTTCTTGAGTAATAGTTGCTTTTTGTTAGCCAACTAAATTTACCAAGCTATCCCCATAGTTCCTACGGTTCATATATTTATATATTTAAGCACTTTCTTTTAATATCCTTAGTCCTTCTTTTTAATATATTTTTGGCTGCATTTATATCTCTATTATGTACAGCTCCACATACTGGACAAGTCCATTCTCTTATACTTAAATCTTTTACTTCTTCATTTCTATATCCACAACAATTACATATTTGACTACTTGCAAAAAAATTTATCTACTCTTACTATTGTTTTTCCATGCCATTTCGCTTTATAACTTAGTATTCTATTAAATTCACTCCATGATACATCTACAATATTTCTTGCTAATTTATGATTTTTTTACCATATTTTTTTACTTGTAAATCTTCCATACAAATAATATCATATTCTTTTATTAGCATTGTTGATAATTTTTGCAAAAAAATCTTCTCTTTGATTTGATATTTTCTCAAATAATCTTGCTACTTTTATTCTAGCTTTATTTCTATTTGAACTACCCTTTGGTTTTCGTGATAGTTTTTCTTTGTAATATAGCTAGTTTATTCAAAGATTTTTTTGTAAATATTTTGGATTTTTCTATTGAGATTTCATCACTGGTAATCGCAAAAGTCCTTTATACCTAAATCTATTCCAACATTCTTATTTGTACTTTCTAATTTTTTTCTACTTCCACATCAGTACAACATAAAGATATATAATATTTTCCACTAGGTACTTGTGTTATTGTTGCATTTATTATTCTTCCTTGTGGTTTTATTTTATCTCTTATTTTTTTAGTTTTTCCTAACTTAGGTACTTTTATCCATTTATCTAAAAACTCTATATTATTATTTGTATAATTGGTTCTGTATGATTTTCTATTATCTTTCTTAGATTTAAACTTTGGATAGCCACTTCCACTAAAAAAAGTTTTTTTATAGGCTTTATCTAAATCTTTTTAAAGAATTTTTGTAAAGAAAAATTTATCTACATCTTTTTAACCATTCTTTCTCTTGTTTTTAAAAACTGTTAATTCTTTACTACACTCACTATATGAAATAGATTTTTTTCTCTTTGTTATATAGCTCTTGTTTTTAAATCTAAAAAAATGATTATAGACATATCTTACACAACCAAAAGTACAATTTAATATTGTTATTTGAGTTTTAGTTGGATAAAAATCTAAACTTATATGCTTTTTCCATGTGATTTCACCTCCATTTACCTATATATAGTATACTACTTTTTTTATACTATAAGTAAATGAAAAAAAGTAAAAATTTTTCTAAATATATGAACCTAAAAACTGACTCTGTCATTTTTGAGGGTTGTCGTTCACATAAGTACGCTACCACTTATGCAGTTCTCTTGGCATGTACACTCCTTAATAAATTAAGAAGATTAGCCTCGAACTTCTTAATATTTCTATTAAGCACAGACTATATCTTATCCCACAGCTCTATCTGTTTGGGTCTACCCACTTCCACTAGCTTTAGTGTACTTCCCTCAGGAGGAATAGTCGTTGAACCTTACCTTTCGGTCTTGGCTGCTGATTGCCCATTATCTTAACACTTAGGATTTAACCTTATGTCATCTAGTATATTTTTTTCTGCTTTCGCCACTTTCACACTTGTACCATATTTTTATTTAGGGTACTATGTTGTAGTTATACTAGTTTTAGGGGTTTTCCAGCAATTCGAGTAGTATTGGATAGCTTTTTAAAGTTGCTACCTCTACATACATATTTCTATATATGCTGACTATACTTAATGGTCTAACTCATGACTGACACCCTACGAGTGCTAGAGTCACAAATGTGCAACCATATTTTTTTAATCAAAAATTTTTCTTCATTTTTATTTTTTTACTCCAATATTTTTAAATATAATTAGTAATATATATTATACCATATTTTATTATTGTCATTTTTACAGATTTAAAATAATTTAGCGAAATAATATCCTATATAAATTCCAAGAAGAGATAGTACAACAGTTCCTAATGAATATAATAAAGCCAAGAAATATTCATTCTTTTTCTATCAGTTGCACTGTTTCAAGTGAAAAAAAGTTGAAAATGTTGTAAATCCTCCACAAAGTCCCGTTGTTAAAAATAGAACTAATCTATGATCTAAAAACTTTTTATATTTTTTTACTAAAAAAATGATACAAAGCCAATTACTATTGCCCCTATTATATTTATAAAGGATTGTTTTTATTAGATGATATAGGAAGAAAAGAGAAAACTATATCTCAATATAGCACCCAAAAGCTCCTCCTAAACCAACATATAAAAAAATTTAAGCATAAAAATCTCCTATTAAAAACTTCTCAATTGATTTATAGGGAAAAGTCCCATTCAGGTGTGATAAGTACATCTTTTCCCTTTAATGAATACCATACACCTAGGTCTCTATCACTAGGATTTATTAATATTTGTGTTTGTTGTGCAGGCATATAAGATTGTGCTAACATAAATATTTTTTTCTCCCTTATCATTTTCAGCCATATCCACAATAAGAACTACATGCCCAGGACTTCCACCTTTAATGAAAACATCTCCTATTTTCATTTTATCTAAACTTTGTATTTTCATTTCTTTTTCAAGTGAAAAGAGTTCCACAATATGCAAATACCATATTCATATAGGACTTTAAAAATCTTTGTAAGTATTTGAAGGATTAGCTTTCTTAACATAAGAACCTTTTTCCTTGAACATTTATTCTATAACCTTCCATCCATTTTGAATACTTAGCCTCAAAACCTGAAGTGAAAATGAAAAGTTTATCTTATTGTATTCTTTTTTTTGAATAGAAAATACTCAGCTCTAAGTAACATAATAGCATCTGCACATTGATGTAAATCTTGATTTCCTATCTCTACATCAAATACACTATCATAGATTCCTCTACTTGTTTTTCTTTACCATTGTAATATAAAGGCTTTTTTTCTCCATAAGGCTTTTAATTTTTGATTTCTTAAAGAAATTCTGCAAAACTTCCCTTTTTCAACACTGACTCTTTTATATCCCTTAGGAACAGAGTATCTTGTCTCCACTGTCATTCCTTTTTTTATTTAGATAATTTATCTCAGCATACAAAAAAACTTTGTAAACTAAAAAAAGTAAAAAAACTATTAAAACTTTATATATTCTATTTTTCATAATACTCCTTAATCTTTAAAAATCTTTTTCATTTTTATCAAATTCTTCTCCTAAGAATTCTTCAAAAGAAAAAGTTATTAACGAATTCTTCTCTAATCTTATATGCCATTTTATTATAATCATATCCCTTATAATGTAAGGCATCAAGACAAAATTGGCAAACTTTTTAGTTCTTTTTCTACATCTTTTTCTATTAAATTTTTTTCTTTACAAAAATATCAATTAAAAAAATTTAGGGTTTCTTATTTAAAAACTATCTGATATTTATTATCTTTATTTTCTCTAGCTTCATTTAATTTTTTTACAATTATATGCGATATGAAATTTTTTTAAATTATTTGGATTATTAAAAATCAACATTGTTAGAAAAAAATTTTGTTCTTTAATATAAGCTATTAATTTAGAAAAACCTTCATATTCTATATATCCTTCTTTCGAACAAGTAACTTTATTTATATCTACATCCAAACCTGAAAAAAATCACTAATCTTTCTCCAAATTATTTTTCTTTTTTTCTAACATCTCTATATTAGGCTTGATACTTTCATCTATCCCCATTTTATTCATAACTTCTTTTAGAGGAACAAAATTTAATTTATTCATTTAGACCTCCAGCTTCTATTATTTGGTCTATATGTGCTTCAGCAGTTGTTTTTATTTTTAAATTCAACTCTTCTTGACTTATTATAATTTTTCTTTACCATTTTCTATTATCCTATGACTATATGATAAACCATTAGCAGTTGCTTTCTCAATAAGAAAATTTCTATATTCCCCATTGAGTCTAATAACATACAATATTCTAAAAACACTTTTTGATCTTGCTTGTGATAAAGACATATTTTTTTAAAATATGCTTGTAAGTCATCATCATCTTTATTCCACTCGCTACTGGTATGACCTTCTATTCTTATTTCCTCAATTTCATCTCTATAATTTTTTTATAGAGCATCTCTATATATCTAGGAAAAAGTCTTTTTAATATCAGCTTAAAATTACTATTAATTTCGCTACTTCCAACATCAAAAATACATCTGGTTCTTTAAATGTTATAGATAGTGTATCCTTGTCTATATAGGCATTCCATCTTTTTTTAAATCCTCTTCAAATTCCTTATTTAAATCTTTATAAATAGATTGTTTTGTATTTCTAAAAATCTTTAGCTATTACTTCAATATGGTTTTTGCTTATTTACTTGTAACATGTAGGTAACTGAAATAAAAAGAAATATCATAGTTAAAAGCTGACATTAAGTCAGCTACTCTTGAGTGAAAAGTGATCTTCATAGTGCTTTTTCATTATTTCACCTTCTTATCATTTTCAATTAAATTAGGTAATTGTACAATTTCTCTCAATTTATTAGCTAAAGGTTCATAATCCTCAGCAAATTTCTCTGATATATTTCCTAACATTTTAATTATATCGTTCAAATTATCTTTTTAAAGAATCATCAGTTTCTTGAATTTTTTTCTTTTTAGAATTTTATCAATTTTAGTTATTTTTTTCTCTTATATGTTTATCCAAATCTTTATTTAAGGATTTTTATTTTTTTCTGATGTACTTCTTACAATTTCCTTGTTATTTTCCTCACTTTTTTTCTATTATTGAGAGAAACTTTTTATTGTATCTTCCAACAATTTACTGACTTGTTCTTTTTGATTTATCAAGACCTAAACTTAAATTACTTGTAAATTCTTTTTAACTCAGCAGTTATCTTATTAGTTTGTTCACTAAAAATTTTTAAATTATCATCAAGATTAGAATTAATTTTTCATAAAAATTAGGTAATAATTCCTTAACTTGATCATCTAACCGAGCAAGAACTTCTAAACTGTCATTTAATCTATAATTTTTGTTCTAAAAGCTTCTTTTTGTTGATAATGCTAATTCTGAAACTATAGTATTTACTCCTTTAGCTTTTTTTGATTAAAATTATCTAACTCTGTTTCAATATTTCTAAAACTATCAAATATAATTTTTTTGATTTTCTGTTGTTAATTCAATCGTATCCTTATAATGCTCTTGCCACTCTAATAGCCTCTCAACTGCTTCATTTAATTGCTTAAAAATTAGAACCGAAAGTTTCTACTAAATTAATATTAAAAATCTCTTATAGTTTTATTTAATGCTTCAATAAATACCTTACTATTTTCTTCAAGCATATAATTAGAAAATTCTTTAAATGCCATTACTAATTCTGAATTTTCTCTTGTTGAATTATCTATAAAAGCTATTAAATCTATTTTTTTATATTCTTCTATTTCTCCATATATTGAAGAAATAAAAGTCAATAGATTTTTGAAGAATTAGCAAATATATTGGAGTCATATTTTTTTCTAAATTATCTAATTTTGCAAACATATTAGTATTTATTACAGAAATTTTTTTCTAGTTGAGAATTGATATTATTTTTTTAATTTCTTCTAAAAACATTTAAACTATCTAATTTTGTTAAAAATATTAGCATTGACTACCGAAATCTCTTCTAATTGACTATCAATATTATTATTTAACTCATCTAAAACATTTAATTTTTTTCCAAACTTTCTAATTGACTTATTTGACTATTTGCTTTCTCATTTTAAATTTTCTAAGTCATTATGTATATCATCTAATAAGAAAGTCTCATCTTCTATTTTTTTCAATATTTCAACTTGTAAGTTAGAAGTTTCTTCTATTTTTCAAATTTCTCTAAAATCATTTTTAGTTGTTCATCCTTACTTGCTTCTTTTTCAAATCTTAAGTTCAATATCTCTTTAAAAAGAAAGTATATTTTTCTAAAAATATGTTTAGAATTATCCATATTATCTAATATTTTATTCATGTATTCATCTTTATCATTTTTCTTTTTCAAATATTGAATTTAATATTTCTTTTAAAAGAACTTATATCTCCTAAAACTGTTTCTGAGCTATTTAAACTATCCAAAACTTTATTTAAAATCTCAGTTTTATTATCTTCTTTTTGATTCATTAAAAACTAATTCTTGTTTAATATCTTTTAACTCTTCCATTTGTGATAGCTGCTCTTTCATAATATTATTAGCTTTTTATACCTTCTAATATTTCTTTATTTATTTGATGAAGAGTCTCTTTTTCCTTTTTATTTTCTTCAAATAAAAATATAAAAGTTATTATTTAGCTTTTTGTAACTCATTAATTTGTAACTTTAATAGAGAAATTTCTTCTTCCTCATCATCAGCTTCTTCCTTATCTTTTTGAAGAATATCTCATATTCAAAAATACAGTAAGAACTTCCTATAAATGAAGTCCAAAAGGCTGTCTTTAAACCTTGTAATAATTGAGGAACACTACTTTTCAATTTCAGTAGAATCAAAATTAGCAAAGCCTAAACATATTCCTAAAAATGTTCCAATAACCCCTAATATAGGTAATAAATTTATAAAAAAATTTCTTTTTCCTTATTATCTAATTTATTGTATTTTTATAACTTTTAAAAAAATACTATCCCAAACATTATTGAATAGATAATAATATCTGATATTGGTAAATTAAAACCTATAATAAATTATAACTTAAAAATATTTATTAAAAGCATCAATTACAAGCCCCATTTTTTTCCCCTATAAAAAAATACTATAAATTTTCTAAACTTTCATCATAATATAGAATTTTTATTTGAATAGCTTTTAAGCATTTCCATTTTTCTCAACTATATCTGATTTAATAAATTGAGGTTTCATTGCAGACACAATTTCTGCTATAGATTGTCTTCCTCTTATGTAAACCAATTTAAAAATCTTTTAATTCTAAATCTTTTGCTAAACTATCTATACAGTCATTTAAGACTCCCTAGTTCATCTACAAGACCATTTTCTTTTTGCTTGACTTCCTAACCATACACGACCACCTGCAATCTTTTTCTAAATCTTCCTCACTGATATTTCTTGCTTGCATAACATGTTCTTTAAATTCACTATATACCTCATTCATACTATATATAATTTTTTTCTTTTGACTCTTCACTTAACTTTTGAAAAATACATCAAAGATATCAAAACCTTTTTCCTTTGAGAAACCTTCCATATTTACTTTTAATTTATTAATTGTTTCAGAAAATTCAGGATATAGAATAACTACTCCTATTGAACCTGTTAATGTTACAGGAGTCGCAAATAATTTTTCCAACAGTTGCAATATAGTATCCTCCACTTGCACATAAATCTCCCATAGAAATATAAATAGGAATTTCTAATTTCTTTAACTTCTGATATATTTTTTTCACTTTCTAAAGGCACTTCCACCTGGAGAATTTATTCTTAAAACAAGTCCTTTTAAATTTTTAATATCTTCTAATGTCATCTAATTTCTCAACAACATTATCATAATTAATCACAGATTCTCTACTTTCTCTTGTATCTATTTCTCCTTCAAGATTAATTACTGCTATTGTGTTCTTACTTTTATTTTTCTTTCTTTTATAAGCTGAAATATATTCTACAAAGTCAACTGTGTCCTCATCATAGTCCACACCCTATTTTCTTCATAGGTAGATACACCATCAATTAAACCTAACTCTTTAGCTTTTTCAGAATTAGCAAAAAAATCAAATCTCCTGAAAAGAATTTCATTTGTTATATCAATTTTTCTTTTTTTCTTTAACTAGATTTATAAAATTTTTGAAATAAAGTTTCTTTAATATTCATTAAAGATTCTTTCTTTTCTTCAGTCATCTTATCATGGCTAAAAACTTTCTCCTGCTACCTTATAATCACCTATATGTAAAGTGTTTACTGTAACTCCTAAAGTAGCTAAAATATTTTTAAAATAAGGCTCTTTATATTCATAACCACGGAAAATATAAACAAGATTGTTTAGTATTTAGCATATAGATTTTTATCTGCAAGTAAAGCTATTTGGTAAGAATACTCATCAAAAGGTAGTTCCTATTGCAATAATTTCTTTATCTACTGATAGTTTCTTAAAAATTTCTTTTTATCTCTTCAATGTGAACTCTCGATAAGTCAACTTCATCAACATCTATTATTATTTTTCTATTTTTTTATCATCAACTAAGTTCTCTAAAAGCTTTTTAAAAGTTACATCATGTGATAAAAGCTTTATTTATAGATACAGCTGATACCATATAGTCCTCAACAAGCTCTCCTATATTAAAAAACTACTGTTTTTAACTCCTTTTTAATGAAATAACATCTTTATTTTTAAATTTTTCTTTTTATTAACAAAAATAAGAATACAAATAGCAATTATAATAACTATTGAAATAATTACTGCCTGTAATAATGCATATAAAAATAACCATATCTCCCTCCCAAAAATAATTCACTATTTTTAATTATATCATATTTTTGAAAAAACAAAAAGGAGCTGTTGCAAAATAATAAAAAGTAAAAACAATTCGTTACTGAGTAAATTTCTTAACGATAAAAAAATCAAAATTCGCATCATAGAAGCTCTAAGCAATAAATTGCTAAGTGCTTCTAAGAAATCAGGAAACTCGTTACACTCAAACACTCCTGAATTTGCTCGCTCATTCTATTTGATTTTTTTATCTAAAAATTTTCATTCGTAACTCATTTATTTTTACTTTTTGAATTTAAGATTATAATAGGCAACAGCCCCCAAGTTTTGTTATTTAAAATAGAAATAGATTATAGGCATAATTCTTCTATAGCTTCTTTACAAACTTCTAGCATTTTTATCAATTTCTTCATAAGTTATAACATAAGGAGGCATGAAAATAAACACTATTTCCTATAGGGTCTAACAAAAAACTCCTTTTTCAATGCTAAATTATAGATTTCTTTTTCCTACTCTTACATCAGGAAGAAGATTATCTTTTTAATTCTATGAGCTCCTATAAGTCCTATATTTCTTATATCTTCTATATATGACTTTACCTTTAAAAATCTCATTCATCTTTTTCTTTTTAAGTACTTACCTTTTTCATTTATAGTATTTAAAACATTATCTTCTTTAAAAATTCTTAAGACTTCTAAAGGCTATTCTACAACCTAAAGGGTTACCAGAATATGTATGAGAGTGTAAGAAAGACTTTCCTTCCTTATAGTCAGCATAGAAAGCATTAAATATATCTGTAGTTATACAAAAGCATAGCTATAGGATAATAACCTGATGAAAGACCCTTTGCTATACACATCATATCTGGCTCTATACCTGCATGTTCACAAGCAAACATCTTTCCTGTTCTACCAAAGCCCATAGCAATTTCATCATCTATTAAATGTATATTATGTTTTTAGTTAAGTCTCTTACAGCTTTTAAAAAAATCTAGCAGAGTATATTTTTATTCCTGCTGCACCTTGTACCATAGGTTCAACTATCATACAAGCTAATTCATTATGATTTTTTTCAATTATTTCTTCTAATTCTTTAATACATTCATCTTCTAATTTTTGTAAATTCTTCATTAGATAATTTTGAATTGACATAAGGAACTCTAACTTTTCTTCCTTCTTTTTATAAGTGGTCTATATGTTTCAGTGAAGATATCAACATCTCCCACTCCTAAAGCTCCTATCGTTTCTCCATGATAAGCATTTCTCTAAAGATAAAAAAATTTAGTTTTTTTGTGGATTTCCTGTTTTGTAAATGATATTGAAAACTTAATTTCAAAAGCCATCTCAATGCAAGAAGATCCATTGTCTGAAAATAAAAAAACTTATTAAGCCCTCTAGGTAAAACCTTTAGTAAGTTCCTCACATAGTTCAGCTGCTGGTTCATGAGCAAAATTTTGCAAAAGATTATATGCTCTAAAGTATTTACTTGTTCTGAGATAACTTTATTTATTCTTTCATTACAATGTCCAAATAAATTTACCCACCAACTAGAAATACAGTCCATATATCTATTCCCATTTTCATCTATTAAATAAAGTCCTTCACCTTTTTTTTATAACTAAAAGGTGGATTTTTTTCAAAAATCTTTCATTTTGTGCACAAGGGTGAAAAAAACATATTTTAAATCTTTCTTTTTGTAATTCACTTAAATTATTAATCATTGAAAACTCCTTTTAATTAAAGAAAGTCTCTATTTCCTCATCAGAAATTTCTTTTTTTGTCCATTCTTTATAATTAAATAATTTTTTTGATTTTTGATAATTCTAAAATAACTTTTATATTATCATCTTCAAAAAAATTGTCCTTTATAATTATTAAAAACTAAAGCCTTCTAATTTTATTCCCATAGTTTTAAGTGCATTTAAAAGTAAGCATAGTATGATTTATAGAACCTACCTTTGTTCCACAGACTAATACAACAGGTAAATTCCACATTTTTATTAAATCATAAATATAGAATTTATCTCTGATAAGAGGAACATAAAAGTCCTCCTGCCCCTTCAACCATGATATTAGAATATTGTTTTTTTAAACTCTTCATAATGTTTTTTTACATTCTCTATTTCTATGACAGTTCCTTCCATCTCAGAAGCTAAATGAGGGAAACTTCTTCCTTTAAAGTATAAGTTACCATACTATCATCATAGGGAATATCTACAAACTTTTGTTAAAAAAATCTACATCAGGTGCTATTAGTTTATTATCTCTTAAAAAACAGCCACTTTGAATAGGTTTATAATATTGAAAACTTATGTTTTCTTAAAAGCTTTATATAGTAAAGTACTAACATAAGTTTTACCTACGTCAGTATCTGTTCCTATAACAAAGAAATCTTTAAAGTTCATAACCTAACTCCTCTATCATCTTTTTATCTTTTTCTATTGTTGTTCCTGTAGTAGTTAAGAAATTTCCTGTTAAAGCAGAGTTTATTCCACATCTTAAACCTGTCTTTTACATAATCTCCTAACTTTAATTCTTCCTCCACCATATCTTAAATATGTTTCAGGCATAATAAAACGATAAATAGATATAGTCTTTTAAAGATTTCTAAAGGTTCAACTGCATCATTATTTTTCAAATGGAGTTCCAGGAATTGGAGTTAGAAACATTTATTGGAACTGAACATATTTCTAATTCTCTTAAGTCCAATGCCATGTCTATTCTATCTTCGATAGTTTCTCCTAAACCAAATATTCCTCCACTACAAACATCAAGTCCAACAGCTTTTTGCATTCTTTATAGTATTAATTCTATCGTCATAAGTATGAGAAGTGCAGACATTTGGATAGAATCTTCTTGATGATTCTAAATTATGATGGTATGTTAAGACACCTGCATCAGCTAATTTTTGTAAAGCTTCTTTTCGTACAAATACCATGAGAAGCACAAAGCTCTAATTTATCAGTATTTTTCTCCTATATATTTATAAATTTCAACCAGTTTATCTAATTCTTTTTCACTTCCTCTAAGTCCTCTACCACTTGTAACAAGTGAAAATCTATGAGCACCTTCAACTTCATTTTTCTTAGCTTCACAAAGAGCTAATTCTTTTTGAGACAAGACCATATACTTCAGCTCCTGTTTTAAAGTGAGATGATTGGGCGCAGTATTTACAATTTTCTGAACATTTTCCTGATTTTTGCATTTATTATGGTACATAAATCAAAATATTTTCCACAAAAATGCTTCTCTTATTTGATCAGCAGCATCAAAAAGTAAATTTAAAGTTTCCGTATCATTATTTGGAATTCTTGATAAAAATTGCCTCTTCACGTGTTATTTCATATTTTTTTCATTTATTATTTTATCCTTCAAATATGAAATAAATTCTTTAACATTGATTGATTCAGCAAGTTCACTCTCTTTTCCTTAGATAAATTAAAAAGTTGAACTTTTCCCCTCCAGCTGAATTTTTTTCTTTTTAACATGTATATCCTTCCTTTCCTTGCACTTTAAAAATTGTATTATCTATTTTTATATAATATCACAAATAAAAAGAAATATTCTACAAATACTATTGCATATTAATAATTTAAAATTGCAAAAAGTTTCTCTATTTATGTATAAAATATAAGAATAAAGGGGAAGCTATCTCCCCTTATATCTATACAACTATTATTTTTTTCTTTGTAGCTTTTTAGCAACTTTTTGTTCAACAACTTTATCAGCTAATGGTTTTCCAACTTTGAATTTAACAACTTTTTAGCTTCTACTTTAATTTTTTTCTTAGTTTGAGGGTTAGTTACTTCTCTTGCAGCTCTTTCTTTAACTTCCCAAGAACCAAATCCTATAAATCTAACTCCTTCACCTTTTTAATAAAGCTTCTTCTACTGTTTCTAAAAAGCTGCTACTAATCTTTCAGAATCTTTTATTTTTAGTTCTCCCTTTTTCTGCAAATGCATCCACAAATTCTTTTTGTCATGTTAAATACCTCCATTTATTTTATAAAAATTGATAATTTGAATAAGAAAGTAGGTTTCTCCCTTTCTTCCGCATTCTACTATAAAAATTCTTTAATGTCAAGAAAAAAATATTATATTTCAGTTATTTTTAATAAACAAGTAAGTGAAGTAAAGCAAATTGCACCAATAAAGAATAATGTTATATTCAATTTTTAAAAGTCAAAAGTCAATAAATGAACTAGTATATAAGATAAAAATCCTAGTGCAAGACCTGTACTTATACTATATGTCAATGGCATAGTAAAAAATTGTTATAAATGCAGGAAATAAAAATCTTTAAATCTCCAAATTCTAAACTTGCTACTTGTCTAAACATAAATATACCAACAACAATTAAAAGCTGGTGCTGTCGCATATCCAGGTACTATACTGATAAGTGGTGTAAAGAATAGTGATAATAAAAATCCTAGTGCAGTTACTGTTGCAGCTAATCCTGTTCTAGCTCTAACATAATACCTGCTGCTGATTCAACATAAGCAGTTACTGTTGATGTTCCCATAGTAGCACCTATTATTGTTGATCCTGCATCTGTATAAAAGCATTCTTCTAGATTTTTACTTCTCACTATCATCTATAAGTCCCATTTCTTTTTGAACAGCTCATAAGAGTTCCTAATGAGTCAAATAAGTCAACAAACATAAATGAAAATATAGGTCCATATCAATGATAATTTAAATGCAGACATAATATCTAACTTAAATAAGATAGGGTGCTGGGCTTGGTGGTAAGAAAGTATCTTTGATGGTATTACTACATCTCCAATTACAATTCCCAATATTGTTGTTATAATAATTCCTATAAGTATTCCACCTTTTCTTTTTAACTTCCATTACAATTATAATTAAAAAGTCCGATAATGGAAACACATGTTGTCTTTGTAAATTCTCCAATTCCAACAAAAGTAGCTTGGTTAGCAACAACTATTCCCATACCTTTTAAACCTATAAAAGCTATGAATAATCCTATTCCTCCTGCAACTGCTAGTCTTAGTGACACTGGGATTGAACTTGCAATTTTTTTCTCTTATTCCTCCTATTGATAGAATTAAGAAGAAACATCCTGATAAAAATACTATACCTAATGCTGTTTGCCAAGGAACTTGTCTTTCTAAAGTTAGAGTATAAGTAAAGAAAGCATTAAGTCCCATACCTGGTGCTAAAGCTATAGGTGGAATTTGCCCATACTCCAGCTATGATTGTTCCTATAAAAGCTAAACAAGTTACTGTTATTAAAAGCTCCTTTATCCATTCCAGAAAGTGATAATACAGACGGATTTACAATTATTATATAAGCCATTGCTAAAAAATGTTGTAATTCCCCCATAACTTCGTGTGAAATAGTACTTTTTCTTTCACTGATTTTTAAAGTAACTATCCAAAAATTCCATTTTCCCTCCTAATATTTTTATAAATTTATATAAAAACAAGCTCTTACTAAACAAACTTAAAAGTCTGCCTAACAAAGCCTCTTATTTTTGTATATTGTACTTTTTAAAAAGAAATTTGGGATTCTCAATTTCAAGTTCTAAATCATAAAGATCTATTTTTTTAAATAATAAGAAAATAAATACATTATATCTTCTTTTATATTTTTTTCCATACTTTGTATCTCCTACAATAGTATGTCCTAAATGATTTAATTGAGCATCAATTGATGAGTTCTACCTGTTTTAAGCTCTGCTTCTAGTAAGGTATAATCATTATCGCCATTTATTCTTTTATAATGAGTTATAGATTTCTTATAATCTTCTTTTTCAACATCTGATACTATAACCTTTTCTTCATCTTTTTCAAGTAATTTTTCTAAAATAAATTCTTCTTTTCTATTTTTCCATAAACCAAAAATATAATACTTTTTAGTATATTTCCTAATTGTATTTCTTTTGCTATTTCTCTAGCAGTTTTTATATTTTTAGCTCCTATAACAAGACCCGAGTTAACTTATCAATACGGTTTACAAAAATTTATCTTGTTATTTGAATAGTAAGATCTAAATTCTTCAAGTAAGAAATGTCATGTCACTCCCTTATGAATAACATCTCCTAAATTTTTTTATTTATAATAAATAAATTTTTCATTCTCATAAGCTATCATAGACTTTAATTCTTCTTTTCTAATTTCATTTAGTTCAATGAATGTTTCTTCATTTTTCTTCAAAAGCTTTCAGGTAGAAACACAAAAATTATATCACCTAAAAACTAATCTATAATCTTGAGAAACCTTTTTATTATTAACTTTTATTTTAGCCTTTTCTAAGCATTTTATAAATTTCAGAAAGAGCTATGTTTTTTAAATGTTTTCTTAAAAATCTATCTATTCTGACACTTTCATATTCTTCATCAATTATAAATTCTATCATTATTTGTTTCCTCTGTATATCTTTACACTTTTGTACAACTCCTAGTATCAAAACGAAAAACACTAAAGAACTTCCCACCATAACTCATTAAAAGTAATGGTAAACCTGTTACTAACTAATTCCCATTATCATACCCATATTTACAAATATATGGAAGAAGAGATAGTTGCCACTCCATAACAGACATATTTTTCCAAATTTATCTTGAGTTGTATCTGCAATATAAAGAATTTGAGCTAAAAAGAACTATATAGATTAAGTAACATACTTCCACCAATAAAACCTCTTTCTTCAAGAAAAACTGAACCTATAAAGTCTGTATGAGATTCAGGAAGGTATTTTTAATTTCCTTGAGTGTTATTTAAAAATCCTTTTCCAAAGAATTTTTCCTGAACCTATAGCTATTTTTAGACTGTGTTATATTCCAACCTGTACCCAATGCATCTGACTCTGGATTTAAAAAGTATCTATTCTGTCTTTTTGATATTCCTTCAGTAAAAACTTATATGCTATTGAGGGATTAAACCTGCTATACTTGCAAAAACTGTTATTATACACTTCCATTCCAATTTATTTAAAAAGTAGCATACCATAAATTAAAATGATAACTGAGAAGTCCCTAAGTCAGGTTCTATTGCTATTAGGAAAAATACAGGAAAGATATGTAAAAAGCACATAAACATTGCCTTAAAACCAGTGTACTTATCTGAATAATTATTTATTAAATAAGCTGAAAAAGTGAATATCAAAAAGTAATTTTGAAAATTCTGATGGCTGTAAAGCTGAGAGTATAAATCTATCCATCTCTTTGCTCCCAATCTTGAAGTTCTATCACTAGAACAGATAGAAGCATAATAATATTAAATATATAAATGGCCATTGAATACTTATAATATTTTTCTATAATCTATTAAAGAGACTACAACAAATACTATAAGACCTAGTATAGAACCAAATAATTTCTTTGATAAAAAGGTTCAGATTTTGTAATAGTTGCACTATATATAGTAGATAAACTAATTACAAAAAGTAGTATTATATTTGCTATAAAAAAATACACTGAACTTTGATAGTTTTTCAAGTAAGTACTATTTTGCATAATTCTTTCTTATCTCCATTTATTTTTCCAGTATGTCCGAAACCACCTTCACCACGGCTAGTATCGTCCAATTCTTCTACTTCAACAAATTCTATTTGTTCAACCTTATTCAAAACAAATTGCCCAATTCTTTCATTAGGCTCTATTGTATAAGCTTCATTACTTAAATTTACAACTATAACTTTTAATTCTCCTCTGTAATCACTATCAACTGTTCCAGGTGTATTAAGCATAGTTATTCCATGTTTTTATAGCCAAAACCACTTCTTGGTCTAACATGTATTTCATAACCTTCAGGTATAGCAACTTTTTAAAACCTGTTGGTATCATAACTCTTTCTAAAGATTTTTAAAAGTTATTGCTTCTTTTTATATTGGCTCTAACATCCATTCCTGCTGAGCCTTCAGTTTCATATTTTTGGAAGCTGTACTCCTTCTTCTCTTACTACTTTAACTTGTATCTTTTTCATTTTATATATCTCCTACTATTGTTTGTGAATAATATTCTTCATCAAATAAAAATTCTGCAGCTTTTTAATATCTTTTTAGACTAACTTTCTCAATATCTTCTCTACTTTATCAAGACTTATTATTTCTCCATAAGTTAGATATGTTGAAACCAGTCTATTCATTCTTGAACTTGTACTTTCTAAGCTAAAAGTAAAAGGCACTTTCATATTTATTTTTAGCCTTTCTAAGTTCTCTTTCAGATATTCCATTTTCTTTAATATTCTTAAATTCTTCTTTTATAAGTTTTATAACTTCCTATAATCTTCTTTTGTTGTTCCAACATAAACAGAAAGCAGTCCACAATTAGCTAAAATCTTGTTAGATAAGTATAAACTGAATATGCAGACCTCTTTCTTCTCTTATTTTTGGAATAATCTTGAGACTCATTCCTTCACCTAAAAATATTTGATATTATAGCTGCTGGATATCTTAATTCAGATTTGTTAGAAACTCCTCTAGTTGTAAAACAAAGATGTATTTGATTAGAAGGTTTTTAACTACTTTTTCCTTTTTGATTTGATAAGTTAAATCTAAAACTTCTTCTTTCTTTGCTTTTCTAAAGTCTTTCATTCTCTTATTTAATTCTTTATATAAATACTTTTTCATCTATATTTCCACGAAAGCTACTATGACTAAATTTTTCAGCCACATAATGTTCTTCTAAATATTTTAAAAATAGCTTTTCTATTAATTTTCTTCAAACTTGCTATTGTTCCTGAAATAGAGTTTGAATGTGTCCTTTTAAAGGCAAATTCAATATTTTTCATGAACTATTTCTTCAGGTATGTCTTCATACATTCTTATTTCTTCTATAATTACATTTCTTTCTTTTCTATGCTTTCTTCATCAAAATTTGAATTAGTAACATATCTGTTAAAACATCTAAGGCTACATCCATTTTTGATGATAGAAGTTTTATATAATAACAAAGTAACTTCTCTTGAAGTAAAGGCATTTAATATACCTCCTTCAAAATCAACAAATTCTGAAAATTTCTTTAGCTGTTCTATTTTTTTGTACCTTCAAACATTAAATGTTCGATAAAATGAGAAATTCCACTTTCTTTTTAGTCTCATTTATAGCACCTGTTTTTAATAAAAATCCCATACTAAAATGTCTTTACATTAGGTAAATGTTCTGTTATTAAGGTTATTCCATTGTCTAACTTCTTTAATTTAATATTTTCCAACTTCTCCTCCTTCAATCTCTAATATTCAGCTCTATTCATAAAAATACATTCCTATTATAAAATATAAAATATTGGTATCAACTTGAAATAAATGGTTTAAAATTCCATTTAAACTCATAGCTTCAAATGCTCCTGATACTAAATAATAACCATAACCAGCCACACAGATAACTAAATTTAAAAGTTGTTCTTCCACCTCTAACATATTTACTGCTAACTGAAAGCCCTATAAAAGCTACTATAAAAGCTTGCAAAGGAAAGAATATCTCTTAGCTAATTCTGCAAGATATATTCTTGTATCTTCTCCCTATATGCTCTTTAATAGTCTTCTTTAATTCCTCATATAGTAAGCATTCTTGGGATCTTCTGCTGCTGCTCTTATAAAGTTATTAGGATCTTCTCTGAATCTATCTGAATCATATTCTACTTTAGTTATATTTTTCTTTAGTTTCAACATTATAAATATTTACTCCAGAAAGCATCCATTTTTATTATCCTTATCATATTTTTCCACTCTGTGCAGTAATGATTTCCAACTGGCTTTGATATTCTCAGTATCATAAACTATTATTTCAATTTTTCTGCATTTCCAGTTTCTCTATTAATATTTCCCCATCAAATAGATATAGCCATCAGTATTATTTATAAAAAGGCATTTTCCTTGGTTGTTGGTAATCTTAAAGAGCATCTATTTCACCTTTTCTATAAAAATTAATTTCTAGCTAAAGATTTTTGTATAAATAGATTGTTTACAAAAATACAAACAAAGATATTATAAAAAGCTATAATCAAAGGGAGCTCTAACTATTCTTAAAAATCTTATTCCTGATGTTTTCAATGAAACAATCTCTAAGTTACTTGCCATTATACTTATAGTTATAAGTCCAGCTAGTAAAACTGAAAGAGTGCTGTTTCAACAAACATTTTAGGTAATAGATTTATAATATAGATCAAAATTTCTCCTCCTACAAGTTTACCTTGGTTAATATATTTAATTATCTTAAAAAGTTTGTGCAAGTAAGAATACTCCCATAAAATCCTATTATATTCATTAAAAATATTTTATAAAATATTTACTTATATATATATCTAATTTTTAATCATTATATTCCTCTCACCTCTTTTTGCTTTGTACAGATTTATATCCTAAAGATATATAAAAGTACATTAGGTGTCAAGTTGCAATAAAGGATGTAATTTCCTGCACTTGACCATAACTATTCCTATGTTTAAGAATATTATATATGCAAATATTATTATCATTGCTAAAACAAAAGGTATTTTTGATATTCTATGATGACCCTAATGAAAGACAAAAACCTATAACTACCCTAGAGGAACTGTTGAAAAATCAAAGCTAATTTTCTAAAAATTTCAATTTTATATCTAAAACTTACTCTGCATCCACTTTTTCTTATATTTTTAATAAGATCTAGTTTATACTAAATTAGCTTCCAACATCTTTTATTTTTATATTTAACTCTTGAAAAAGATGGCACAAAGATAATAATCCTATTTTCATCAAATGTTCCAATCAAAATCTTTTCCCATTTCATCAAAACTAACAAATTGTGATTTCTTTTCAAAAGTAATGCATATCTTTCCAAAATGCTTCTCCTGCTAAAACCAAAGAAAATTTATATCTTTTGAACTTTTCAAAAGGCAATGACATGCCCTACGACCATCAAGAATCAACTTCATCCAGCATAAATGCTGTATCCATCTAGAGGTATCTATAAAAAGTTTTTCTCTTTTAAATTAGAAAAACTGGATCCATATGCTATTTTGGTTCCAGCATACTTTCTTTATGCAGGGGCTTGAGGTATTATGACTCTCTCTAAGAAAACTATAAATATAGCTGCCCCTATTGCAATAGCAAGTATGGGTTTTAAAATAGCTCTAATAGACATACTACTGTTGACTACCATAGCAACAGATTCACTATTTTCTACCATGCCAGGCTATCATTCTTCCTAAGAAAACATGACATTCCTATTGGAATTTGTTTTGAGTAAGTATAGGTGGAATAACAAAAGATAGCTTAATCTTGGGACGTCACTGATATTCCTTTTACTATTGTATATGTTTCCATCATAGTTTTGCCACTATGTCCAATAATATATATGAAAGGTAAAGCACGAAAACTGCTAGGTATAATTTGGTCCCCAATTTCATCTAAAATATGTTTATTTCATTATCTTCACCTAGCTCACCTGTATAACGTCCAATGTTGATATTCTCTTTCTATAATGTGGCATTTTTAATGAAAAGTCTTCTACTAGAACATCTGGTATATAACTTTCATTAAGACTGACATGTAAAATATACCATTTGCAGAACTTTCACTTAGCAGAGTACTTTTTCTAAAAGAAGGAGCTAATTTAGAACTATATATGTATAGAATTAGTACATAGTACAAAGTGAAGCTTCGCAGGCGCTTTTACAAACAGCCTGCCTTCCTCCCATCAATTTATTTAAAGAATCACTTTTCAAGCCTTTCGATGCTTTCTTTACACAAAAACTAATATCATTGGAAACAACCATATGCCTGAGACAAAAGTTACTATATATGTGGCCATACAGATTGTTACCAAATGAAACATCTGATCTTTTAAAAATCTACAAAACAACTGGTGTATATATATGATTTCATAAGCAAAATTAATTTTGCAAAACCAAGCACTGCTACAATCTCTAAAAATCCCATTTTCTTATTTCCAGTCAATATTTCCAAATATAAAAATTATTAAAATTAAAATATCTAAATACATGCGCCTCCCTGTTTATCTTTTCCTCTACTCACACCGCGAGCTTTTGGAGCATAAAAGTGTTTCTGGGAGTGATGACTAATAACTCCAAGAAGGATGATCCTCAGGCTGATAATTTGCTCCTATAACACTAATAATTTATTATTTTTGAGCTGCCATTCTTGTGCTTCAATTAAATCTTGTAAACATGCGATAAGCACAGAAAGCGATGTACTAAAATTCCTCCATTTCACAAAGTTTAAAACTTTGTCCACACAAATCTAAAAGAGAAATCTCTTCCCATATAAATACTCTAACTCTTTTGACAAGTGAAGGTGGATCAGAAGTGCTATAATATCAAATTTCTCTTGACTACCCTTTGTAGCTAAAGTATTTAGCGCAAGAAAAACTATCTCCCTCAACAGTGGAAAATCTGCTGTGTAAATTCCCTAAATTTAATTTATGGTTCTCATGGCACATAATTCACAGGCATGGCTATCACCTGTCCATTTGCGAGCTACTTCTAACAGCTCCATTCTTAGGGGCTGTAGCAGAAAACCGCCACTACTTGAGGCATCTAAAATCTTTGTTTGACTGATGATGCTATTTGGCTATAAATTTGCCGAAATTCTCTTTTGATCCAAAAAGGAAGCCTGTTTTTGACCATCAAGCTACTATCTACTATATTTGGCTCCATTATCTAGCATAATAGTTCTTTCTGGAATTTCACCCAAAAATTATTTCCTGTGTTTCCAACAGCTTCTATAACTCTGTTTCAACTTGTCAGCTAACTTTCATGTATTCCATAGAACTTTAAATATACTGCTTCTATTTACATCACTTGCTACTTCCTACCTGAGTTTCCTAAATTGAGACAGATACACATGTTTATCGAGCTATCAATTTATCAGATCACTGAATATAGTCTAGCTTCTGAGTAAAAAGCTCAAAGCCTATTTGTTTCTATCTAAAGAATGTCTCCTGCATGCATTTTCTATGCTCTCAAAATAATTTTCATCATCTTTTAATAGTTTTGTGTAGTACTCTAGCAGGCTGGTATGTTCCTTCTATACACATAAGCTCTCATGGCTAGCAGATCTCATATCGACTTGTTAGCCGATATCATAATCACCTGTTTAACAGTTCCTGTTATATCCTTAATTTCATCTTTATAAACGTTCGATAAAACTAAAATGTTCCTTATCTTTTTACTATAATTTTGACATTTCAAACCTCTAAATGAATTTCGCTTGATTGTTTATTGTTATAACATAAATTTTAGATGATATGATTTACTGTTATAGTTTAAACTAAAAGTTGCACATCTAAAATGTACAACTCATAAATTTGGTAAGAATAAAATTAATTGTAGGTAAAAGTGTTACTGTACTAAAACAATTAATAATGTTATTACTCTGACTGTTCTTTAACAAAGTCTTCGACTCGAACTGTGTAGACAGGTTAAGACATCATTGAGCCGATAATTGGTGACCTATCATAATATTTTATCGCTGACAATGCAAAATGTACTGGATCTGTTCACAAACTTACAGCTAAAAGTGGTGCTAAAATTATCATAGCTGCTCCACCTTCTATGAACATTCCAACAAATAGCAGATTAAATTCACTGTACTAAGAACATATATTTATTATCTGCTTC
>BNJV01000251.1_pt1 | contig 132702 bp, 148 predicted proteins | sample 8540591 | NCBI WGS metagenome assembly BNJV01 (sample SAMD00202457, study PRJDB9452) | human saliva metagenome | host: Homo sapiens | reverse complement strand
ACGAAGAAGTCGCACGCTACATGGAAAAAAATCCAAGCTTCTCTCGAAGAAAAAAAGTAGACGCAGAAGTACGTTAAAATGTGTATAGAAAAAACCGTTGATGACTCATCAACGGTTTTTAAAATTCATTTTACAAGATGGTTTCCATGACCGTTTCTTGAGGTTTCATGCCCTGTCTTTGATAGAAGCGAAGGGCTCCTTCATTGTCATTCCAGACATTAAGAGTCAGGTTGTAGCAGCCAATTTCCTTGGCATAGCTGACAGCGAATTGATAAAGTTGATCACCGATCTTTTGTCCACGCGCTGCTTGATCGACACACAAGTCTTCGATGAAGAGGGTTCTTATCGGATGAAGCACAGGATTGTCAGAGACTTCTTTAATGGTGACGAAGAGATGTCCTAGGACCTGGCCATCTTCATTTTCGTAGACGAAAATCGGTGTATGTTCTTGCGCCATTAACTGTTTTAACTCTTCTTTACTATATTTTCCGCCACTTTCTTTGAAAATATCGGGACGGACTTGGTGGTGGACGGAAAGAATCTGTTCTAAGAGACCAAGCAAAGCAGGAATATCATTTGGTTGAGCTAAACGAATCGTCATGTAGATTCTCCTTAGTAGTATTTTCTTCATTATAAAAATTTTTTCTAAATCTTGTCAATGAAAAAGGAACGCTAAAAGGTGCGCAAATACAGACCTTTTATTTCTTACCTCAAATGATCTTGTCAATCATATTTTTATTTTTGACAAATATTTTTTTATTTTTTTGACAAATATACTTGTCAAAAATAAAAAGAAGTGTTACAATGTTTTTAGTTGAAAGAAGAGGAGGTATTCTTATGGGAGCTATATGGATTCTATTTATCCCTTTTCTGGTTATCATTTATATAAGCTCAGAAAAGAAGATAAAAAAGTTGAACAAACGTATTAAAAGATTAGAAAAGCAATTGAAAGGAAATCAAGACATGTCTAGACTTTTAGAAGAATTGAAAGGCCAAACGGCCACTGATACAGTAGATGGTGTTGGATTTGAGTATGAAATTATAGATATCGATGAAGATTGGGTCAAACTGACTCGTGTGAATCATAAACAACAGAGGGAAACCAAATTAGTTCGCATCGAAGATATTCAAGGTATTCAACTATAAGGGGGCGAAAGCCATGATCTTAAAAAATCGATTGAAAGAGCTGAGGGCGCGTGATGGACTTAACCAATCCGAGCTAGCCAAGCTAGCAGGGGTTTCGCGCCAGTCCATCAGTCTCTTGGAGCGGGGGGAATACACCCCCTCGGTTATCATTGCGATCACCATCGCCCAAATTTTCAAGGAACCGGTGGAAAATGTCTTTAGTCTAGTAGAGGGAGAGGAATAACAATGAAAAAGAAGTATAAAGAAAGGTCAGCCCGTTTTCGTTTTTGGAGAAACATGGCCTTGGTTCTTTTAGGATTAATCATTGGCTTTTTGACAGGTTATTTTGGTTCAGATCATCCTATTGAAATCCAAAAGCTATTTGATCGAGATATGCTCTATATAGGGTCAATCATTTTATATCTGGTGAGCTTCGGAATTGCGTCTACCTACCTCATCTCATCGCGCCAGTCTTATCAGATGATGGAGGCGACCGAGGATGAAGACGAAGCCTACCGTTATGAAAGTCAAACGAGAAGAATCTATGACTTGGCTACGATTTTCAAAGGCGTTATGATTGTTCCCTATCTATTAGTGATTTTCTTCTCTTGCCAAAAATTAGTCTATGAAGAAAAACTGACAGGTACCCTTGGGAAATACACCATCCCGTTTGTTTTCCTTGCTTTGCTCTTCCTTACTTTTGGATTGGAACATCAGTTTCGAAAAACTTTTAAACAGATTTATGGAAAAGCGATCCCACGCAATTCTAGCGGTGCAGAAGTCCGTGAATTAATGATGAGTATGATGGATGAAGCAGAAAAACAAATTTGCTATGAGGAGAACTTCGATATTGTTTTCAAGTTAAGCAATTATGTCTTACCGATTTCCTTGATGGTGATAATCTTAGTTGGCATTACTTTCCAGACCGATATCTTGTTAGCCTTAGTAGTTGTATCACTGATATATATCTATATCTTGGTCTCACAATACAAGATTACCAAACGTTATTATAAAGAGTAAAGGAGTCATTCATGTTAGAAATTAGACATTTAGAAAAAAGCTTTGGCAATAAGCAGGTCCTCTTTGGAGTGGATCTAACAGCTCAACAAGGGCATATCCTTGGTTTGGTTGGGAAAAATGGGGCTGGGAAAACCACCATTTTCCACAGCATCCTGCGCTTTTTGGACTACAGCGGTGAGATCCGCCTAGATGGCAAAGCGATTACGCAAGAAACATACAAAGAAATTGGCTATTTGCCGGAAGAGCGTAGTCTCATGCCAAAACTCACAATTTTTGAGCAGGTCCGCTATTTGGCTGCCTTAAAAGGAATGAGCACTGCCGAGGTCAAGGAAAAATTACCGACCTGGATGGAAAAACTCCAAGTAAAAGGGAAATTGACTGATAAAATCAAGAGCCTCTCAAAAGGGAACCAACAGAAGGTTCAACTGATCATCACCTTGATCCATGAGCCTAAATTGATCATTTTAGATGAACCCTTTAGTGGGTTGGATCCGGTCAACACAGAAGTGCTCAAGCAGGTCATCTTTGAAGAAAAAGAGCGTGGGGCGACCATTATCTTTTCTGACCACGTCATGACCAATGTCGAAGAGTTGTGTGATGATATCCTAATGATCCGTGATGGTTCGGTGGTCCTTTCAGGGCCTGTCCAAGAGGTCCGGAATAGCTATGGCAAGACCCGTCTCTTTGTCTCTAACGACTTTAGTAAAGAAGAGCTAGAAGCTCTGCCACACGTGACAAAGGTCAGCATGACCAAGCAAGGGACTTGGAAGCTGATCTTGGATGATGCGTCAGCTGGTCCAGAATTATTTGACCGCTTGACCAAGGGCCACTACCTAGCAACCTTTGACCACCAAGCCCCAACTATTGATGAGATCTTTAAACTTGAATCAGGAGTAGAAGTATGAAACAGATGTTTGTCGTAATGAAAGAAACCTATATCAGACAAGTGAAATCATGGAGTTTCCTCTTCATGGTCTTCGGTCCCTTCCTCTTTTTAGGATTGAGCATTGGAATCGGTTATCTGACAGGTTCTTCTACAGATGCCAAAAACCAAGTGGCCTTGGTGACAGAAATTCCAGCTGTCAAAGAAAGTCTCAAAGGAACTGATGGCTTGACCTTGGACTACACGGATGAAGCTGCAGCTAAAAAAGCCATCAAGGATGAGAAAGCAGCTGCTTACCTAACGGTCGATGAAAAAGATGGCCAGCTAGAAGCCACTTATGTGGGCGACCAAGCCATGAAAATGGAATTGAAAAGCCTTGTCGCTGCGAAATTAAGCCAAGTCCAACAAGGGATCAATATGGCCCGTGCTAATCTAAGCAAAGAGCAACTGACAGCCTTGTCTCAACAGGTTTCTCTCAAAGAAAAAATTGACGAGAAAAAGAAGGCTTGAAAATGGTGCAAACCATGGTTGCAGGTGGTCTGGGAATGCTGCTTTATATGATTTTGATCTTCTACTCTAGTATCACAGCCCAAGAAGTGGCCAGTGAAAAGGGAACTAAGATCATGGAAGTGGTCTTCTCTAGTATCAAAGCAACCGACTATTTCTTCGCACGCATGCTCGGACTCTTCGGAGTGATCTTTACCCATATTTTTGTCTATGTTGTTGGTCTAGTAGCGGTTTGGATCTTTAGAGCAGATATCCCAGTTGTCAAGGATTTTCTCGCTCCAAACTCTCCTATAACCCAACACCTAGCAGAAGCGATCTCGCTCAATACCGTCTTCTTCATTATCCTTGGGATCTTTATGTATGTGGTGCTCTCTGCCTTCTTAGGCTCTACAGTTGCACGACCAGAAGATTCAGGAAAAGCGATTTCACCACTGATGATGTTAGTTATCTTTAGCTTCCTTGGGGTAACCACCTTGGGAAGTGCCGGTGACGTCTTCTTATTGAAGATCGGTTCATATATTCCTTTCTTCTCAACCTTCTTCATGCCTTTCCGTACCATCAATGGCTATGCGACTGGTCTTGAATCTTGGGCTTCATTGGGAATTGCGGTTCTCTTTACCATTGTGGGAACAGTGCTCATTGCCCGTATCTATGCGAGCCTGATCCTTCAGACCGATGACCTCGGACCATGGAAGACCATCAAACGTGCTCTTAGCTATCGCTAATTAGATAAGCTCTCAGTTACAGCTGGGGGCTTTTAGCATGCATTGAAATTTATCGGTGGACTATTTAAAACGATATACCTTCATATGAACATGTATTTTTTATTAAATTATGATATGATGGATGGGAATAAGGAGAATAGAGAAAAGGACGAATGAGACTTTACATCAAAGGCGATTATACAAAAAGAGTACCTTATGGTTATCTAGAGCTTGCTGGTAAAATGTGGTTTCCAGAAGATGAGCAAGTTTCTTATTCAAACGCTGGGAATAATGATGCATTACAAGAGGACTTTGCTTTAAATTTATCATTGAGGAAAGAAGATGCGGATAAGAGATGGTCTAGTGTCCCCCTAAAGGAAGGGGTACGAAGTCTCTTTTCACATATTGATGAATGTATTGATTTAGAGTTTGAGAATGCATTCGCTACAGATTATAATGAAAAAGGGGACTATCTCCGTATTCTAACAAAGCATCTAGAAGTTTTGACAGTTGATAGACGCGCCATGTATATTATGGCGATAGAAATTGCGACAGTCATTGACGGGCAAATTAGCGAAGATAATAAGGCAAGATGGTTGACAATTGAAGAGTTTAAAAGAAAACATGAGGCGATTCTATCTCTAACTTTTGAAGAAGCAAATGAACGAAGTTTGGCAGAAATTCAAACGATGGATGTTGTAGACGATCCTCTTTGGGAAGAAGAAGCTAACCGTCGAAAAGAATATATACTAGCACATGGAGGCGATATCTCAGATTTATGAGACTATATATCAAAAGTGATTTTCAGAAAAAAATAGCCTTTACGACAAGAGAGTTGCTCTGGAAAATGTGGTTTAAGGAATGGCACGGTCACCCAATTACATATTCAAACGTCGGTGTTGATGAGATGTTACAAGATGATTTTTATTTTGGAGTGAAGTTCGATAAATGGAGATTTAAGGATGGACGGTGGAATTATATACCATATGACAAGAATGATCCTTGGAATTCGTTTTCAGATGAAACAATCACATTAGAATTTGAGAAAACTTTTATTACTGAATGGAGAGAGCGTGGAGAGTACCTTAGGATTGCCACGACACATACGGACATTTTAACGGTTGATAAACGTGCTATGTATATTATGGCAATCGAGTGGCTGGTGCGATTGATGGGCAGATCAGCGAGGATGACAAGCAGACCTGGATGGATGTTGAGACTTTTAAGGAGTTGCACAAGGATGTCTTATCACTAAGTTACGATCAAGCAACTGAAATCAGCGTGGAGGAACTGAAAAGTTTGAAACCTGTAGAAGATCCTTTATGGGATGAAGAAGAACGACTTCGTGAGGAATACATCAAAATCCATGGTGAACGTGTTTATGACGACGAGGAAGAAGATTGAGAATTTATATTAAAGGTGATTACACAAAAGAAATTCCGTTCGATTACTTAGAACTAGCGAAGAGGATGTGGTTTGAGGAAAAAGATGGACTAGAGCCAGATTTGTCCTATGCGGGGTATCTAGATTTACCAATCGAGAAACTATCTATTCACTTAAAATTAAATAAGTGGATGCATGATAATAGATGGAATAAGGTTCGGTTAAAAGAAGGCATTACCAACAAATTTGGAAGTCATGTATATGAAAATCTTGAATTAGATTTTGAAGATAATCCAGCAACAGACTATCGAGAAAAAGGAGACTGTCTTCGTTTAGCTTCTACCCACCTTGATCTGCTCACCGTTGATAAACGTGCGTTCTATATTATGGCGATTGAAATTGCGACTGCAATTGACGGTAAAATCAGCGAAGATGACAAAGAGAGCTGGTTAAGTGTGGAGCAATTTAAAAATCGGCATGAAGATATCATTTCGATGAGTTATGAACAGGCTAATGAGCTGAGTCTTGAGGAAATTCCATTTATGGATGATGTGAGAGACCCGGTTTGGGCAGAAGATGACCGCAGAAATGAAGAATACATCCGAATCCACGGTGAAGTGGAGTTGGATGATGAGGAAGAATAAGAAATTCTACTTTAACCTGTAAGCTCTCAGATATCGCTGAGGGCTTTTTTTGATTACAAATTGACTTTTTGCAAGCCTTTTTCACTACAATAGAACTACAGAAAAGGAGGCGGACATGAACTATATTGAGTTTGCTGAAAATGAGCGTCTGTCCACGATTGTCCTTGGGATGATGCGGATCAGTCAGATGAGTGAAGAAGAGGTGGAGGCCTTGGTGGAGGCAGCCTTGTCGATTGGGATCAACACCTTTGATCTAGCAGATATTTATGGCGATGGCCAGTGTGAGGTCCTGCTGGGTAAGGTTCTCAAGCGTCGTCCGGATTTTCGGGACCAGATGTGGATCCAGTCCAAGTGTGGGATTCGCAAGGACGGCTTTACCTATTTTGATTTTTCCAAAGATTATATTTTGGATTCCGTTGATGGCATCCTCGAGCGTCTGCAGATCGAGCGCTTAGATAGTCTTCTCCTTCACCGACCAGATGCCCTCATGGAGCCTGAAGAAGTAGCGGTAGCTTTTGATCACTTGGAACAAGCGGGTAAGGTCCGTCATTTTGGGGTGTCCAATCAAAATCCTATGATGATGGAATTGCTTAAAACGGCTGTCAAACAACCTCTCAAGGTCAACCAGTTGCAGTTGAGTGCCGCCTTTACGCCTAGCTTTGAAGCCGGTTTTCATGTCAACATGGAAGGGCCAAAAGCAGCTGTGCGAGATGGCAGTGTCTTTGAGTATTGTCGCTTAACTGATACGGTGATTCAAGCTTGGTCTGTCCTCCAGCATGGCTATTTCAAGGGGAATTTTGTCGGCAAAGAAGAGTTTGCGGCTCTGAATCATGTCCTTACTGACTTGGCGAAAAAATACCAAGTCACTCCGACAGCTATCGCCCTTGCTTGGGTCCTCCGCTATCCAGCGAAGATGCAGGCCGTCATTGGAACGACCAACCCTCAACATGTCCTTGAAGCAGGGAAAGCGACAACAGTCACCCTAACCCGCAAGGAATGGTACCAAATCTACTTGGCTGCAGGCAATGATTTGCCTTAGAATCTTGTTAGTAAACCAGATTCCACTCTTATCGGTGGTCTGGTTTTTTGTTTTGTGATTTTCAGATTTTTCTTGACAAGTCTTTCTTTTTTATGGTATTCTTTATGCAACAATCGTTGCGCAACGAATGTTGCGCGAAAGGAGTCTTATGCCACCCAAGGTTAAATTTAGTAAAGAGGCTATCATTGGGACAGCTTTACAATTGGTGAGAGAAGAGGGCATGGCTAGTTTAACTGCTCGAGCATTAGCGGAGAAACTGGGAGCCACACCGAGAGTCATTTTTGGGCAATTTGCTAATATGGCTGAGTTACAAGCAGAGGTTATTGTTGCGGCGGAGATGGTCGTGGTGGAGTATATTCGCAAGGCCTTAGAAGATGAAAAGCCTTTTCGATCTGTCGGGGTTGCTTATATCCTTTTCGCCTCAAAAGAGCCCCAACTCTTTCAATTGCTTTTCCAAAATCCTAGCAAAGATCCGATTCGTCGCTTTCAAGATTTTCTTCCCATGAAGGATCATAGTTACCAATTGGTTCTGGATTCGATTGTCGCAGACTATCCTTTGACTGTAGAGGAGGCTGGTCGCTTGTACCAGCATCTATTTATCTACTCACACGGGATGGCCTCTATGGTTGCTTCTGGTATTTACCAGTTCAGCATGGAAGAAGTGATTGGATTACTGACAGAGGTTTGTCAATCTCTCATCAAAGAAATGGTAGGAAAGAAATGATTCAACTAGAAAATGTGCACAAAAGTTACGGCCAAACCAAGGTTTTAAAGGGGATTGATTTGCAGATTCAAGACCAGGATGATGTGGTTATCCTAGGCCCTTCTGGATCGGGGAAATCAACTCTCTTAAATGTGTTATCAGGCTTAGAAAAAGGTAGATGAGGGACATATCCTCATTCAAGGACAAGATTTATCGCAACTCACGGATGCTCAATTGACGGCCTTTAGACGTGAGAAGATTGCCTTTATTTTTCCAGCAGTATTATCTATTGCCGAATCTAACGGTCAGACAAAAATGTAAAGATGGGAGCTGACCTGGCAGACAATCATGATTTTTTTGCAGATCATCGAGGATTTGGGGCTTGGCGATAAGCTGGACAAGTATCCGAGTGAATTGTCGGGTGGGGAACAGCAGAGAGTCTCCATTGCCCGAGCCTTGGCCAAAAAAACCAGAGATTCTTTTCTTAGATGAGCCAACGGGAGCTCTAGATGAAGAAACAGGGCGCAAGATTCTGGACTATATCTGGAAACTGAAAGAAAAGCTGGGCTTTACCTTGATTATGGTGACGCACAACCAAAATATTGCGGATATGGCTAGGACCATCATTCGTGTCAATAGTGGCAAAATTACCGAAGTTGTGACTAATGATCAGCCTCAGACTGCCTATGAGATTGGATGGTAAGTCATGTTTTCAGTAAAAGATATTCGAAAATTAGTTGTCGTTAGTATCATTGGAGCCTGTGCGGTCTTTGTGGCCAATCTCTTCTTGAATTTTTACCTGGATATCGAGCAGTTGGAGATTTCGAAAACCAATCCCATGATTCAGACCTACTATGATGCCCAGGTTTCGCTTTCCTGGATGGTAGCCATGGTCAGTGGGGTCGTCTTGTCCTTGACGTCGGTCCTTCTCATGTGTTTTTATATCAAACAATTTGTTGATGACCACAAGGAACAATTAGGGATTTTAAAGGCTTTGGGCTACAGCAATGGCCAGTTGGCGAAACGATTTTGGGCCTTTGGACTCAGTTTTGGAGCTGGAGCGCTTCTTGGCTATTTTGCTTCATTTCTTATGATGGGACATTTTTATGACTTCCGCAATGAGAAGAGGATTTTGCCAGAAATCACCATTCATTTTCACTGGCAGCTCTTGCTTGCTTTGGTGATGCTACCAACGACCTTCTTTATGCTTCTCGCGATTGGGTATGCTAGAAGACAACTACAAACGCCAGCGCTTCGCTTATTGAAAAAGTCCCCAAGTCCAATCAAGGTCAAAAGGAGAAAGAGGGTTCCTAAGAAAGAGAAAGACTTCCTAAAAGAGCTATCCTCGTCACTGATATGGGGGAGAAAATCGATCTTGTTTTTTGTGGTCTTTGGCTCCATGTGTTTTGCGGCCATGGTTCAATTGTCCTTTGGTCTCAGGGATTACACAGATGATATCATCCAAACCATGATGATCATGATTGGCTTGATCCTTTCTTTCTCGATACTCTTTTTGTCATTGGGGATTGTTGTCTCAGAAAGTCGTGAAACCTTGGCTCTTATGAAGGCTTTTGGCTACACCGATCGTGAATGCCAAAGTCATATTCTTGCTCCCTATCGTTTTTGGGCTTATCTAGGATTTGTTCTTGGGACGGCTTATCAATATGGCATCATGGAAATCTTGATCGGTGTGATCAAAGATACGGTTCCTGAAAAGATTGAGCATCACTTTGATGGGAATGTGTGCTTCTGGACCTTGCTCGGTTTTGCTGTGGTTTATGAAAGCCTCTTTTATCTATCCAACAGAAAACTCCAAAAACAAACCATCAAAGAAGTGCTCTTAGCTGAATAAATAGAAAAGAGAGTGGGACAGAAATTGGTAATTCGTTAGAATTCGATTTCGTCGTCCCACCTCCGCACAGTTGAGTAGGGCTGTAAAAGCTGATGAAATCAGCGTAGTAGAGCCCACTCAACCACTGCGTCTTGCTCGACAATCCAAAAATAATTGAGAGGCTAGGACTTTTGTCCCAGCCTCTTTTGTACTAGATAAACAGAAAAACGGATGCTGTCTAAAAATCTTGCATTTTTTTGCAATTTAGGTTACAATGAAGACTATAAAAAACGCGTAATCCCTAGGGTCTTTCCCTCAGGGAATTTTGTGTGTTTTGACCTATTTTCGATGGAAAGAAGCTTTGCTTCTACCGCAGGAAAAAGTATGAATAACATTGGAGGTAATAATGATTCGATCCTTAATTTCCGAGATCAAAGAATTCAAGAAGCCCTCGATTTTGGCTTCCTTGTTCATGGTCTTTGAAGTCATGTTTGAGATTTCGATTCCCTTTGTCATGGCGAGTCTTTTGGACCAAGGTGTTCAACAAAGAAACATGAACAATATTTTGTTTTACGGTGGGCTCATGCTGGTCTGTGCCTTTCTCTCCCTCTTTTGTGGGATGCAGTCTGCCCGTTATGGCGCCTATGCATCGGCTGGTTTTGCCAAAAACCTTCGTCGGGCAATTTTCAAAAAGGTTCAAACCTTCTCATTTGAGAATATTGATCAGTTCTCATCAGGTGGGTTAGTCACTCGGATGATGACGGACGTGACCAATGTGCAAAATGCCTATCAAATGGTGATCCGGATCTGTGTACGGGCACCGCTCAATTTGATCTTTGCCATTGTGGCTTGTTTCTTGATCAATCCAGAAATGGCCATGATCTTTGTCTATGTGACCATCTTTTTGGCAGCTGTCTTAAGCATCATCATGAAGATTGTTTATCCACTCTTCACAGAAGTATTTGAAGCTTATGATAATCTCAACAACAGCATTCAAGAAAATATCACCAATATGCGGGTAGTGAAGTCTTACGTTAAGGAAGCAGATGAAACGGTTAAATTCAAGAAGGCTTCGCGTTTGATTTACAACATGTTTATGAAGGCTATCCGTGTCGTTGTCTTGAGTAGCCCAGCTATGATGCTTTCCATGTATGCTTCTTTCCTTTTGATCTCATGGATTGGAGCTCATCTGATCGTCGGTGGCCAACTTTCTACTGGGAATTTGACTTCTATGTTTAGCTACACCATGACCATTCTCATGTCGCTCATGATGTTCATGATGATCTTTGTCATGTTGTCGATTTCTATGGCATCTGTTGAGCGGATCAATGAAGTCTTAACGACCAAAACGACGATTGACTCTCCAGAAAATGGGATCAAAGAAGTCGCTGATGGTTCGATCAACTTTGAGGATGTGACCTTTGCCTATACCGATGAAAATGGCGACAAGACCCATGTCTTACAAGGGATTAATCTTTCCATTCGTTCAGGGGAAGTCATTGGTATCTTGGGAGGAACAGGATCAGGGAAATCAAGCTTGGTGCAGTTGATTCCTCGTCTCTATGATGTTGAGTCTGGTCGGGTGACAGTAGCAGGCCACGATGTCAAAGAATACGATCTTGATTCCCTTCGTAAGCAAGTGGCCATGGTTCTTCAGACCAATGTTCTTTTCTCTGGTACGATTAAAGAAAATATGCGCTGGGGAAATAAGGATGCGACGGATGAAGAGATCATCGCGGCTTGTAAGATTGCCCAAGCCGATGAATTTATTCAAGATTTCAAAGAGGGCTATGACACCATGATTGAGCGTGGGGGATCCAACGTTTCTGGTGGTCAACGCCAGCGTCTCTGTATCGCGCGTGCCCTTCTTATGAATCCGAAGATCTTGATCTTGGATGATTCGACTTCAGCGGTCGATACCAAGACAGATAGTTTGATTCGTCAAGGATTGGCAACCAGCTTGAAAGAGACGACCAAAATCATCATTGGTCAACGGATTTCCTCTATTCAAGATGCAGATCGTATTATTGTGATGAATGATGGCCAAATCGATGCGATCGGTCGTCACGAGGAATTGCTTGCGACCAATGCCATCTACCAAGAAGTATATGAAATGCAAACACAAGGGAAAGGAGAAGCAGATGAAAACTAAGAAAAAAGCAAATCTAGGCTCTATCCTTCGCCTGCTCGACTTCCTTTGGAAAAACTACAAGGTATCCTTGATTGTTTCCTTTATCTTAATCATTCTATCGTCTCTTGCGACGGTTAATGTGACAGCTTCGATTCAGTCCTTGGTCGATGTCTATGTGGAGCCCATGCTGACAAGCAATAGCCATGATTTTGGACCGCTCTTGTCCTTCTTGACACGAGTTGGTTTGATCTGTTTGATCGGGGTACTTGCCAACTATGGCTTTACCTTGATCATGGCGACCGTTTCACAAGACTCACTTAGAAGTCTTCGAAATCAGTTGTTTGCTCGCATGCAAAAACTGCCGGTACGTTACTTTGATACCCACCAACACGGGGACATCATGTCTATCTATACCAATGATATTGATGCCCTTCGCCAAGCGATTGAACAATCCATTCCTCAACTCTTATCCTCAGCGATTACCATCCTTGGGGTAACGATTACCATGCTGACGGTTAGTCCGCTCTTGTTCTTGATTGTTCTTGTCATGGTCATCGTCATGGTCTTTATCATCAAGGATGTCTCTGGCAAGTCAGGTCGTTACTTCGGGGCCCAACAAAAGAACTTGGGGATTGAGAACGGCTTTATTGAAGAAATGATGTCTGGTCAAAAAGTGGTCAAGGCCTTTGTGCATGAAAGAGAAAGCATTGAGGATTTTGATCGGATCAATGACCAACTCTTTGAATCTTCTTACCAAGCCAATCGCTATGCCAATGTCCTCATGCCAATTCTTGGGAACTTGGGAAATGTTTCCTTTGTTCTAACAGCCTTGATCAGGGGGCCTCTTTGCGCTAAACGGCGTCGGTGGTTTAACCATTGGTGGTCTCATGGCCTTTCTGCAATTGAACCGTTCCTTCACAGGTCCCATTGCTCAGGTCTCTCAACAATTGAACTTTGTCCTCATGGCCTTGGCTGGTGGAGATCGTGTCTTTGATCTTTTAGACGAAGAAGAAGAAGTCGACCAAGGAAAAGTGACGCTGGCCAATTATGAACTGGTCGATGGAGAAATGGTCGAAACGGATCAGAAAAACCAACAAATGGGCTTGGAAACACCCACGTCCAAACGGAGATTACCAGCTTGTGAAGATGGTCGGAAATGTGGTCTTTGATGATGTTGATTTCTCTTATGATGGGAAGAAACAAATCCTTCATGGCATCAACTTGTACGCGGATAAGGGGCAAAAAGTGGCCTTTGTCGGAGCGACTGGTGCGGGAAAGACAACCATTACCAACTTGATCAATCGCTTCTATGACATCCAGTCAGGAATGATTACCTATGATGGAATCGATATTAAATTGATTGAAAAAGATTCTCTTCGTCGTTCCCTCGGAATCGTTCTTCAAGATACCCACTTATTTACTGGTACGATTGCAGAAAACATCGCTTACGGCCGTGCTGATGCAACACGGGAAGAAATCCTTGAAGCAGCTCGGATTGCCAATGTGGATTCCTTTGTCAAGCACTTGGATCAGGGCTATGAGACAGTCTTGACGGATGATGGGGCTGGTCTATCAAATGGTCAACGACAATTGATCGCCATTGCCCGTGCAGCCCTTGCCAATGCGCCTGTCTTGATCCTGGACGAAGCGACGTCTTCTATTGACTCACGGACAGAGAAGATGGTGCAAGAAGGGATGGACCGCTTGATGGAAGGTCGGACAGTCTTTGTCATTGCCCACCGTCTATCGACAATTGTCAATTCCGATGTCATCATGGTGATGGACCACGGACGCATCATCGAGCGAGGCAACCATGCTTCCTTGATGGCAGAACGTGGCACCTATTACCGCTTGTACACCGGTGGACTTGAAATTGATTAAAACAAAAAAGCTTGAGCATTGGCTCAGGCTTTTTTGGATTATGGATAATGACTTCTTAGAAACTTTCCTTAAGTGAGTATGGACGTTAGGTGAAATTATCCAGTGGATGATTTCAGCAATCCACGAAGTTCCATGACTAATTATTGAGCCCCTTCGCTCTTTAATTTCTGGGCTCAGGCTAAAACAGTTTCCCAAACTGTTTTACTCTCAATAATTCCGAGTGCCTGAATCTTTATTGTTTCAGGCACTTTTCTCACGACGGAAAGTTTTGGTATTTTCTTGATTCATTTTAAAAATTAGAACTCATTTTTATTTTTTGCAGAATCACTTAACTTATTTCTAAATAGTTTGTCTACATAAAAAAAGCTTGAGCGTTGGCTCAGGCTTTTTGCTTATTTATCAAGTAATTCTTGGATTAAGTCTTCCATAGCAGCTGGTTCTGTTTTGGAGGAGAAGCGTTGGGCGACTTGGCCTTGTCGGTCGATGACAAATTTAGCGAAGTTCCATTCGATGCGTTTGCCCAGTGGTCCAGTTGCTTGGCTTTAAGCCAGTCATAAAGAGGAAGGGCTTCTTTACCATTGACCTTGGCTTTAGCGAATCGTGGAAAGGTGGTCTGGTAGTTGAGGCTACAGAAGCTATTGATTTCTTCTGCAGTTCCTGGAGCTTGCCCCATGAATTGGTTACAAGGGATGTCTAGGATTTCAAGCCCCTTATCTTGGTAGCGCTGGTAGAGATCTTGCAGTCCTTGATATTGCGGGGTTAGGCCACAGCCTGTTGCTGTATTGACCACGATGAGGACCTTACCTTGGTAGTGGGAAAGAGAAATTTCTTCCCCTTCTTGGTTTTCTAAAGAAAAATCATAAATGCTGGTCATCGGGATCATCCTTTCTGTTTCTTTAGCTTTTATTGTAGCACAAATGTCCTAAAATTGGGGCAAGAGGAGCATGACTTCTTGCTTTAGTCCCTCCTGCGAAAATGATATAATAAGAAGATAAAAAGCTCTCAAGAAAGTGCCTAAAGGAGAACGGATCGGATGAAATTACTCTATACGGATGTTCGGACCCCCTTGACCCAGGTCCTGACGCAAGAAGCCGTAAGGTTAGTAGAAGATGGCAAGCGTGTATTTTACATTGCACCTAACTCTCTTTCCTTTGAAAAAGAAGCCAAGGTCTTGTCCTATTTAGAAGGTCAGGCTTCTTTTGCCATAACCGTTACGCGCTTTGCTCAAATGGCCCGTTATTTCATCCTGAATCAGGTTTTTGAGGAGCAACCCTTAGATGACATCGGACTAGGTATGTTATTTTTTAAAGCTCTTTCCCACATGAAGGAGCAGGATCTTAAAGTTTACGGAGCCCTGCGCAAGGATTCTCAGTTTATCCAGCAACTGGTTCAGCTCTACCATGAATTACAGACAGCCCAGATGGATTTTACAGATTTAGAGTTGCTCGGGGAAGCTGAAAAAAAAGAGGACCTCATAGCTATTTTTGAAGCTATCACTGAGATGCTGGTCCAACACCAGTATGAATCCCAGTCCAAGATGGCCGTTTTCCTCAACCAGGTTGAAGAGGGGCACTTGGAAGAGCAATTGGAAGATGTGGCGATCGTCGTCGATGGCTTCACGCGTTTTTCTGCGGAAGAAGAGGCCTTGATTGGTCTCCTTCACCGAAAAGGAGTGGAGATTGTCATCGGGGTCTATGCCAGTGAAAAAGCCTATCGAGCAACCTTCAGAGAGGGCAATCTCTATCAGGCCAGTGTTGACTTTCTGCTCCAGCTAGCTAAGATTTTTCAGGTTCAACCTCAATATTGTGGGCAAGCCATCGAAGATTCCTTTAGTCGCTTGACTCGCATGTTAGAAGCGCGCTACGATTTTTCACAAGTGGAAGATGAGCTTAAGGACCAAGATCGAACAGCTGTCCAACTCTGGCAAACCAATACGCAAAAAGAAGAGTTGGAATTTGTCGCCAAATCCATCCGTCAGCGCCTCCATGACGGGGCACGCTATCGAGATATTCGGGTCTTGCTAGGCGATGTAGGAGCTTACCAACTGCAACTCAAGACCATTTTTGATCAGTATCAGATCCCCTTTTACTTGGGACGAAGTGAGGCCATGGTTCACCATCCCTTGATTCAGGTCATTGAATCACTAGGGCGGATCAAGCAGTTCAATTACCAGACAGAAGACGTCATCAATCTGTTGAAAACGGGTCTGTATAGTGATCTGGCGCAAGCAGAAGTCGATGCTTTTGAACAGTATCTTCGGTTTGCGGAAGTAAAGGGTGCTGCAAAATTTCACAAGCCTTTCACCAGCAATCGTCAGGGCAAGTTTCATCTAGAAGCGCTCAATACTCTCCGAGAACGCGTCGTAGAACCTTTAGCTCCTTTCTTTTCACAGCGCAAACAAAAGGTGAACCGTCTCTTAACGGCCTTTACAGAGTTTCTGCAAGAGGCTCAGCTTTCTCAGAATCTACAAGCTTTGATCAAGGATCTAGCTTTGGAAGAGCAGGAGCGCTATGACCAGGTCTGGAAGACCTTCCTCCACGTCTTAGAAGAATTGAGTCTGGTTTTTTTGAGGACCAAGAACTGACAGTGGATGACTTTTTAGCTCTTGTCTTATCCGGCATGCAATTGTCACAATACCGGACAGTTCCTGCTACAGTTGATGTAGTGACAGTTCAGTCCTATGACTTGATTGAGCCCTTGACAGCCCCTTATGTCTATGCCATTGGGCTAACCCAGGAGCGATTTCCCAAGATCGCCCAAAACACCTCTCTTCTCAGTGAAGACGAACGCCAGCAGCTCAATGAGGCCACCCAAGAAGGAGCAGAGCTCCAGGTGGTGACCAGCGAAAATCTCAAGAAGAATCGCTTTGTGGCGGTTTCGCTACTTAATGCAGCGACCGAACAACTGGTCCTATCGGCCCCTAGCTTGGTCAATGAAACGGAAGATAGTGTCTCTCCTTACCTTCTAGAATTGGCCAAGGAGCCCATTGCCATCAAGTGGACGACCAAACAAGCCCAAGCTTCGAGTGATGACATCGGGACCTACCGAGCCCTCTTAGCGCGCGTGATCGAACTCCATCAAGAAGAGATCACTAGTGAGCTGTCTGCTGAAGAAGCCAGCTTTTGGGGTGTGGCCGTACGGGTCTTGCGAAAGAAATTGGCCGCTGAAGGCATCCAGATTCCTCAAATTTCAACGGAATTGAAGAGTCGCCAGCTCCAGTCGGATACGCTTCAAGCGCTCTATCCAGAAGGCAAAGCCTTGACCTTATCTGCTTCTGCCTTGAATGAATACTACAAGCACCAGTATGCCTTTTATCTGCGCTATGTCTTGGGGCTACAAGAGGATGAGACCATCCGACCAGACGCTCGCAGTCATGGGAATTTCTTGCACCGGATCTTTGAAAAAGTCTTAAAAGACAGCTCCGATCAAGCTTTTGATCGACGTTTAAGTGAGGCGATTCGAGAAACCAGCCAAGAAGCAGAGTTCCAGCAATTGTATGGAGAAAATGGAGAGACCGAGTTTATTCGCAACTTGCTTCTTGATACAGCTAAAACAACGGGGCGTGTCCTCGCCCAGCAAAATGGGATCGAGACCATTGGTGAGGAGACCCTCTTTGGCGGGAGTGCCCACACCTCTTATCCATTGTCCGATGGCCGTCTCCTGCAGCTACGAGGCAAGGTAGACCGCATTGATCAGTTAAGTGATCGGGGGGCTCTTGGCGTTGTGGATTACAAGTCGAGCTTGACGCAATTCCACTATGACAAGTTTTTAATGGACTAAATTCTCAATTGCCAACCTATCTTTCTGCGATTCAGGATCTGAAGGAATACCAAGCGGAGCAAGGAATTTTCGGAGCCATGTATTTGGAAATGGGAGATCCCGTAGTGGATCTGAAAAAGACCAAGACAGTAGAGGATGCCATCAATCAAACCATGAAAAGTCAACAGTACAAGGGGCTCTTTATGGCAGATCAGGCGCCGTATCTGGGTGAGGCCTATGATAAGAACAAGGCTATGATGCTGAGTAAGGAAGAACTAGACTTGCTCCTCTTGTACAACGCTTATCTCTATAAAACAGCAGCAGAAGGGATCCTCAAGGGGCAATTTGCCATCAATCCCTATAGTGAAAATGGTCGCAATATCGCACCATTTGTGGAGCAGTTTAAATCCATCACAGGATTTGAAGCGGATCGTCACCTCGGTCAGGCACGATTCTTGACCAAACTAGACCAAAAAGGAATCCGCGGTGAAAAGGTGAAAGCCGCTTGGATCGAGAAGATGAAGGAGGTCTTGAACAAATGATCAAACAAGCATTTTTGACAAGAGAAGAAATCAAGGCCCTTCAGGCCCAAGAGGCAGCTTCTACCAAAGAGCAAAAGCGGACGCCAGAACAGATCGATGCCATCTATAGTTCGGGGACCAATATCTTGGTGTCGGCCTCTGCTGGATCAGGAAAGACCTTTGTCATGGTGCAGCGGATACTGGATCAGATGCAGCGAGGCATTTCGATTAAGGAGCTCTTTATCTCGACCTTTACGGTCAAGGCAGCAGGAGAGCTTAAGGAGCGTTTGGAAAGTGAACTTGGAAAAGCCCTTCAAGCGAGCGATGACCCAGAACTCAAGCAACACCTGGCCCGTCAAATCGCAGATGTCGCAACGAGCGATATCGGAACCATGGACTCCTTTACCCAAAAGGTCCTAACGCGCTATGGCTATTTGCTTGGGTTGGCGCCCCAGTTTCGGATTTTACAAAATGCCAGTGAGCAGCGTCTCTTGCAAAATGAAGTCTTTCAAGCTGTTTTTGACCGCTATTACCAAGGAGAAAACCAAGAAGCTTTTGTCCAGATGGTCAAGAATTTCACCGGCCAGCGCAAAAATTTGACCTTGTTTAAAGAGCAGGTCTACCAGATCTATGACTTTCTTCAGTCGACCAGTGATCCGGAGAAATGGTTGGAGGAGCATTTCCTAAAAGGCTATGAAGAGACCGATTTTGAACAGGTGGAAGCTACCCTGATGGAGAGCATCCAGCAGGTTCTTTATGAGGCAGAGAGCTTTTTTGCCTTTCATTGTCCAATGAGGGCCAAGCATTTGGCAAGGCCAAGTATTTGGAAACCGTGCAAGAGGTGCTGGATCAGATTGGAAGCCTCACAGAGAGCCCTAATAAAGCGCAACTGACCTCTGTCCTAAAGGCAGTCGTGGCGATTAGTCGAGCTTCAAATGGGGGAGCCTTGACCAATAGAGCCCGTAAAGAAGAGCTGAAAGACCTAGTTACGGCTTATAACCAAGAAAAAAACCTTCATATCAATCGCCTCAGAGACTTGGAAAATCAGCTCTATCAGCTGGAATTTCAACAAACCTTCCACCAAGAAGAAGGCCCCATGCTCTCTTTGCTTCGGGATTTTATCAGAGACTTTGCTCGCGCTTATCTAGAGCGAAAAATCCAAGAAAAAGCTTATGAATTTGGGGATATCAGTCATTTTGCCATTCAAATTTTAGAGCAATTCCCAGAGGTGAGACAGGCCTTTCAGGAGCGCTACCACGAGGTTATGGTCGATGAGTACCAGGATACCAACCACACCCAAGAGCGGATGTTGGAATTGCTGTCAAATGGTCACAATCGCTTCATGGTGGGAGATATCAAGCAATCGATTTACCGTTTCCGTCAGGCAGATCCACAGATTTTCAATGATAAGTTTAAGGCCTATCAAGAAGAAGGAGCGAAAGGACGTTTGATCCTCCTCAAGGAAAATTTCCGGAGTCATGTGGAAGTGTTGGATGCGACTAATGATGTCTTTCGCCATTTGATGGACGAAGAGGTGGGAGAGATTGACTACAATCAAACCCATTATCTAGTTGCAGGAAGCGACAAGCAGCGGATGGCCTTGCCACAACATCGGGCAGAATTTTTGCTCTATGATGGTAGCCAAGACCAGGAAGAAACGGGGGAAGATGAGGAAGTTATATCCGGCCTTGAGACCGTTTCTAGGGGAGAAATTCTTCTCGTTATCAAAGAAATTTTACGCCTCCATCGGGTGGAAAAAGTGCCTTTTAAAGAGATCACTCTCTTGACTGCGACTCGAACGCGAAATGACGCCATTCTGGAAGCCTTTGACCAGTACCAGATTCCGATTGTGGCAGATAGCGGACAGGCGCATTATCTAGAGTCGCTGGAAGTGATGGTCATGTTGGATACCTTGCGGACCATTAACAATCCCTTGCATGATTATCCCTTGGTTGCTCTCATGAAATCCCCTATGTTTGACTTTGATGAAGATGAGCTGGCACGGATTTCCTTGCAGACGCTTCCAGAGCAAAAACAATTGCCCTTCTACCACAAGGTCCAGTTAACACTTGAGAAAACTGCAGAGCAGGCACGGTTGATTGATGCCAAGCTCTCAGCTAAAATCGAGAACTTCCTCAAAGTTTTATCTACTTGGAGAGCTGCTGCCAAGACCCATTCGCTCTATGATTTGCTGTGGAAATCTATGAGGATCGCTATTACTATGACTATGTCGGCGCCCTTCCAAATGGGGCCCAGCGCCAGGCCAATCTCTATGCCTTGACGCTTCGGGCCAATGATTATGAGAAGGCCAGCTTTAAGGGTTTGTCGCGCTTCATTGCCATGATCGACAAGGTAATCGAAAATGAACACGATTTGGCCAGCGTCCCTCTTGCAGCACCAAAAGATGCCGTCCAGCTCATGACCGTCCATAAGAGTAAGGGGCTGGAATTCAAGTATGTCTTTATTCTCAATATGGACAAGGCCTTTAACCGTAAGGATCAATCGGGACCGATTATCCTCAGTCGTCAAAAAGGGATTGGCTTTAAATATGTTGCGAACCTGCCGGTTGAGACAGAGAATCCTGCAGCTCCAGAAACCATTCGCCTGCAGATCGAAACACCTTGCTACCAACGGAACGTGGATGAAACAAAATTGGCTACGATTTCTGAGCAGATGCGTCTTCTTTATGTCGCTATGACACGGGCTGAGCTCAAGCTCTATCTAGTCGGAAAAGGCCGGGAGGACAAACTGCGTGATACCGATTGGGGGACCAGTCGCAATGGCAAATTGGATCCAGAAAAGCGAAAAGAATGGACCTCTTATCAGGACTGGCTCTTTGCCATTCAAGATGTGTTTACCAAGAATACCCTGGCCTATGACACGCGTTTTGTGACAGACGAAGACCTGACACCAGACCAGTTGGAACCAATAGAGAAGGAGAAGGATTCCCGCCTGGATCAGCTCAAGGATGTCCGTCAGTCAGAGGATATTCGTCGGGCCTTGGATATCTTGGAAATGTTGATCGCCTCAATCAGCTCTATGCTCCGGCCATTCATTTGCCAAGTGTCCGTACACCTAGTCAGATCAAGAAATTCTACGAGCCGGTCATGGATGCCAATGGCGTCCAGATCATGGATGCAAAGACTGTGACACCTGACTTTGAGCTTCCAACTTTTGGTCAAGAAAAAGCCGTGACAGGAGCCCAGGTCGGTAGTGCTGTCCATGAACTCATGCAGCGCGTGCCTCTTGAAGAAGAAATCACGCTGGATACGCTGCGTCAAGCCTTGGAGCAAGTTCAAGCAGAGCCAGCGGTCAAAGCCCGCATCAAGCTAGAGGCCATTCTGGCTTTCTATGAGACCCCTTTGGGTACCTTGCTTCAAAAAGAGGCCTCTCGAGTCCGGCGCGAAGCACCCTTTGCCATGCTGAAGAAAGATCCAGCCAGTGGAGAGGACTTCGTCGTGCGGGGGATCTTGGATGGTTATTTGGTGCTAGAAGACCGGATCCTGCTCTTTGATTATAAGACGGATCACTACAAGGTTCCTAGCCAGTTGGTCGAACGCTACCGGGATCAGCTCGATCTCTATGCAGAAGCTCTTCGTCGTTCTTATGGCAAAGAGCAAGTAGAAAAATATCTCGTGCTTCTAGGAGGAACCCATCTAGAAGTGGTGAAAGTGGAGTAAATCATGGCAATTGCACAGGAAAACATCGAACGGATCCAAAGAATGGAAGGTTATTTGAATGACTATGCCAAGACTTTGGAAGAAACCAAAAAAGCAGTGGAACAACTAAGAGAGCATCAAGAAAGCTATATCCAACTGCGCGATTATTATAGTAGTCAGGCCTATTTTGATGATTTGGACTTGTCCAATCAAGCTGACTTTCCAGAAGATCTTCCTTGTGGTGTCTTGTCCGAAGATGCCGTCTATGATTTGTTAGACGAGCATTTTCAGATGGGAGTGGAACTCTTGGAGATCGCAACGAAGATGATCAAAGAACGGTGAAATCATTCTTTATATTTTATCTTTCCTTAGGTGACGGCGGACGCTAGGTGAAATTATCCAGTGGATGATTTCAGCAATCCATGAAGTTCCATAGCTAATTATTGAGCCTAGGGTCTCAATAATTCCGAGTACCTGAAACAGCTCCTGTTTCAGGTACTTTTGTCACTGCGGAAAGAAAAATATATAAATGATGACATAGTGAATTGTAGGATTACTTGACTAATTCATTGGATATTTCGACTGACTTATTAAAATGTAAAAGCAACTAACAACCACTCAAAAAAAGCTCCGGTTTCCCGGAGCTTTTTGAATGATTAGTGTGAGACACGGCGACGTGCTGCTTTTTTGCGGTTTTCTTCGATGAAAGCTGCTTTTTGTTCTTCTGGTTCGATTACTTTTTTCTTGAATGTGTAAACTGCACCTGCGACAGCAGCAACTGTACCAGCAACACCAGTAACAAAACCTTTACCAAATCCTTTAGCCATGAGAATTTCTCCTTTTCTGAACTTTAAATATTTATGTTATAATATATGGTAACGAAAAAACGTGAATTTTGCAAGGAAAAACGATGAAAACCAAGATAATTGTGATTGTGGGACCGACTGCTGTTGGAAAAACAGCTCTTGCGATCGATTTGGCGCAAGCCCTCAATGGTGAAATTATCAGTGGCGATAGTCAACAAGTCTATCGCAAGCTGGATATTGGAACAGCCAAGGCGACACCAGAAGAGCAAGCTGCAGCTCCCCATCATTTGATCAATGTGCGGGAGGTGACCGAGTCTTACTCAGCTTTTGATTTTGTAAGAGAAGCCAAGACTGCGATTGAAGAGATCACAGCCCGAGGTAAGCTTCCTATCATTGCAGGTGGGACGGGCCTTTACATACAAAGTCTGCTCGAAGGTTATCATCTGGGTGGTGAAGTTCCTCATGAAGAGATTCTGGCCTATCGCGCTCAATTGGACTTGTTGTCGGACGAAGACTTGTACCAAAGAGTGGCGGAGCAAGGACTTTTGATTCCTCAACTCAATCGACGTCGGGCCATGCGGGCTCTTGAAATTGCGCATTTTGGGCAGGACCTCGCAAACGAAGAAACCGATTATGAACCTTATCTCATCTGTCTAGATGATGACCGGTCCTTGATCTATGATCGCATCAATCGCCGAGTAGATCGCATGCTAGAGGAGGGCTTGCTGGATGAAGCTCGGTGGCTCTATGATGACCATCCGGAAGTTCAGGCAGCTAAAGGCATTGGTTACAAGGAACTCTTTCCTTACTTTAAGGGAGAGCAGAGCCTTGAGGAAGCCATTGAGATCCTCAAGCGCAATACGCGTCGTTTTGCCAAACGGCAGCTGACCTGGTTTCGAAATCGGATGGAAGTAAAATTTTACGCCATTTCTGCCCCCCACTTCAAGGAGCAGGTTCTTGCAGATGTAAAGGAGTTTTTACAGCATGATTGAAACAGAAAAAAAACAAGAACGCATCCTTTTGGTCGGTGTGGAACTTCAAGGCATGGACAATTTTGACATGTCTATGGAGGAGTTGGCGAGCCTGGCTAAAACAGCCGGTGGGGATGTCCGGGGTTCCTATACACAAAAGCGGGAGAAGTACGACACCAAGACCTTTGTCGGCTCAGGAAAACTCGAAGAAATCGCTCAAATGGTCGAAGCAGATGAGATTACGACCGTGGTGGTCAATAACCGCCTGACCCCCCGTCAAAATGTCAACTTAGAAGAAATCTTAGGGGTTAAAGTCATTGACCGGATGCAGCTGATTTTAGATATCTTTGCCATGCGGGCTAGGAGTCATGAAGGGAAGTTGCAGGTGCACTTGGCCCAGCTCAAATACCTCTTGCCCCGTCTTGTCGGTCAAGGGATCATGCTCAGCCGTCAGGCTGGGGGAATTGGTTCTCGTGGACCAGGGGAAAGTCAGTTGGAGTTGAACCGCCGGAGCGTTCGCAATCAAATCACCGATATCGAGCGTCAGCTCAAGGCAGTTGAAAAGAACCGGGAAACCCTTCGTGAAAAACGCTTGGAATCACCTGTCTTTAAGATTGGTTTGATCGGCTATACCAATGCAGGAAAGTCGACCATTATGAATCAGCTGACCAGTAAGAGCCAGTATGAAGCCGATGAACTCTTTGCGACCTTGGACGCAACAACTAAGAGCATCCATCTAACTGGTAATCTGCAAGTGACGCTGACTGATACGGTTGGTTTTATCCAAGATCTTCCAACAGAGTTGGTTTCGAGCTTTAAGTCAACCTTGGAAGAAAGTAAGAATGTAGACCTCCTGGTCCATGTCATCGATGCATCTGATCCTAATCACGAGGAGCATGAAAAGACGGTGCTTTCGATCATGAAGGATCTGGATATGCTGGAGATCCCTCGCTTGACGCTATACAACAAAGCAGATAAAGTAGCAGACTTTACACCAACCCAGACACCTTTTAGCTTGATTTCAGCACGCTCTGAGACAGCCCGTGAAGATCTCCAGGCTTTGCTTCTAGAAAAACTGAGAGAACTCTTTGTTCCCTTTACCATTCGCGTTCCCTTTTCAAAATCTTATCGGACACATGATCTAGAAACAGTAGCGATCATTGACCAGCGCGAATTTGAAGAGGATGTCGAGGTCATTCAGGGCTATATCGCAGAGAAAAATAAGTGGAAGTTGGAAGAATTTTATGACGGTTTACGTTGATTTAGCAATAAAATATGGAGGCTATACCAGCCTCGATCGGGTCTATCTGACCAATCTTTTAAGCACGATCCCTGAGGAATTGCGTCTCCGTGTGATTACGCCTCCCCCCAAGTGTGATCAACGCTTATTTCGCTGAGCTCTACCAAAAGAAGAGCCCCAAGGAGGCAATGGATTATTTCTTGGACCTGAGCCGGGCATTTGACTTATTCACAGTTCAGCAAACCTTTGATGAACGAAAGCCCTTTATTCGCCTCAACTTATCTGGGAAGTCTTATGGCTTGGCTTACGCAAATGAAGAGCTAGCCTGTGTCTTTGCTGAACATCCAGCAGAGGATATCACCTCTTCGATTTTATTCGAAATTGCAGAGATCTTTCCACATTGTTTGGTCTTCGAAAAAGATGGCAAGATCTGCTTGCAAGAGGCCGGCCCAGAAGTGGTCACTAAAACAGAAGCCCTCTCTGCTCTGACTGACTTGATGACCTTGGAAGATGGACGCTTGAAACTATCAGGATATAACCAAGAGGAGCTCCTTGAGCTAGCGCAAGCCTACCCAGGCAACCTTTCTTTCCGTTCAGAGAACCGGACGGCCATGATTTATATAGATAGAAAGTAGACAATGGACATTCAATTTTTAGGAACGGGAGCTGGGCAACCCTCAAAAGCCCGTAATGTATCGAGCCTAGCGCTCAAATTGCTGGACGAGATCAATGAAGTCTGGCTCTTTGATTGTGGCGAAGCGACACAGAATCAAATTTTAGAAACGACTATTCGTCCGCGAAAGGTTAGCAAGATCTTTATTACTCACCTACACGGAGATCATATTTTTGGTTTGCCAGGTTTCCTCTCTAGTCGGGCCTTTCAGGCCAATGAAGAGCAGACGGATCTGGATATCTATGGACCAGTAGGAATCAAATCCTTTGTGATGACCAGTCTTCGCGTATCAGGCTCTCGCCTGCCTTACCGCATCCATTTTCATGAATTCGATGAACATTCTCTGGGCAAGATTTAGAAACCGATAAATTCACGGTTTATGCGGAAGCTTTGGACCACACTATTTTCTGCGTGGGTTACCGGATCATGCAAAAAGACCTCGAAGGGACGCTCGACGCAGACAAGCTGAAGGCAGCGGGTGTTCCCTTTGGACCGCTCTTTGGCCAGGTCAAAAATGGACAAGATGTCACCCTGGAGGATGGCACTAAGATCATTGCTGCGGATTATATTTCAGCTCCTCGACCTGGTAAGATTATCACGATCCTCGGAGATACCAGAAAGACTGATGCCAGCGTCCGCCTTGGAGTCAATGCGGATGTCTTGGTCCATGAGTCTACCTATGGCAAGGGCGATGAGAAAATTGCTAAGAAACACGGTCACTCGACCAATATGCAGGCGGCAGAAGTAGCGCGTGAAGCAGGGGCCAAGCGCCTTCTTTTGAACCACATCAGTGCTCGCTTCTTATCAAAAGATATCAGCCAATTGCGCAAGGATGCTTCCAGCATTTTTGAAAATGTCTATGTCGTCAAAGATTTGGAAGAAGTGGAGATCTAAGATGCGAACCATTCTCATAACAGGAGCAACTGGAGGCTTGGCCCAAGAAATGGTCAAGCTCCTCCCTGAAGATCGGCTGATTCTCCTAGGTAGAAATCAAGAAAAACTGGAAAGCTCTATGCCAGTCATCCCCAAGCTGAATGCATCGGGATCGATATCACTGATTCCTCAGCTGTCCAAGATTTGGTAGAAGAGCTCTATCAGCGCTATGGACAGATTGATATCTTGGTCAACAACGCAGGCTATGGGATTTTTGAAGAGTTTGACCAGATTACCAATGAGCAAATTCATGCCATGTTTGAAGTCAATACCTTTGCCCTCATGCAGATCTCACGCTTGATGGGTGCGCACATGAAGGAAGCAGGCAAGGGGCACATCGTCAACATCGTCAGCATGGCGGGTCTCGTCGCAACTGCCAAATCCAGCCTTTATTCGGCCACCAAGTTTGCGGCCATTGGTTTCTCCAATGCCCTGCGCTTGGAACTGATGCCCTTTGGTGTCCATGTGACGACGGTCAATCCAGGCCCCATTCGGACCACTTTCTTTGATCAGGCAGACCCAGACGGAAGCTATGTCAAGGCTGTGGATCGCTACATTTTGGAACCAGACTTTGTGGCTAAGAAGATCGTGAAAAGCTTTGGAAAAGCAAAACGCGAGCTCAATCTGCCTTGGCTTTTGAACCTGACCCACAAGCTCTATACTCTTTTCCCACGCATCTCGGACAAGCTAGCCTGCAAGATGTTTAACTTCAAATAGGAGGAGATCGATGGCTGCAAATATTCAAGCCTATTTAGAGAACCTCCAGCAACCCTGGGGACAGATCTATTATGGTATCCTTTTTGAACAATTGAAGGACATCAAGGGAAAACGGGTGCTTGATTTCGGCAGTGGTTTTGGCCTTGTAGCCAATCACCTGGCGCAAGACAATGAAGTCCTTGCTGTGGAACCTAATGAGGAAATGGTGGCCTTGCGGACCCAGGACCATTCCTACCAGCAATTCGTCGGAAGTCTGGACCAGCTAGCAAGTCTTGAAGATGCTAGCTTTGATGTTATCCTCTGCCATAATGTCTTGGAGTATGTAGAGGATCGCAAGGTGGTTCTCAAGGCATTCACCCGTCTCTTGAAACCAGGAGGCCTGCTCTCTATCGTCAAGCACAATGAGGTTGGCCGCGTCCTGCAGACCGTCGTTTTTGAAAATGATACTCTGAAGGCGCTTGATCTTCTAGCAGGTCAGGACCTGGAAACCCACTCCATGGGTTTGGCACAGGCCTATGATCTAGATAGAGCAGTAGACGATCTAGCCCTCGAAGTTCAAGACTACCAAGGGATCCGTGTCTTTTACGCCTTGCAGGGCAACCGCTTCAAAGTCCAAGAAGGCTGGCGAGAGTCCATGCTTGAGATGGAGCTGGCAGTCTGCCAAGAGTCCCCTTATCGGGATATCGCCTTCTTCCAGCACTATAGGTTAAAAAGGAGTTAAGATGTTAGATTATAAAAAAGAAATTCCAGCGATGGCAGACCTACTCGCACTCTACAGCTCGGTGGGTTGGACCAATTATACCAACAACCCATCTATGCTGGAACAAGCTGTCAAAGCCAGTCTCTGGCAGTTGGCCGTCTATGATGAGAAAGAGCTCGTCGCCTACATTCGCTTGGTAGGTGATGGCCACTCGGTCATTTTTGTGCAGGACCTTTTGGTAAGACCAGATCATCAGCGTCAAGGCATCGGAAAGAAACTCTTAAAAGAGGCTTTAGCGACCTTCCCCAATGTTTATCAACGGCTCCTTGCCACAGAACGTAGCGAGAAGAATCTAGCCTTTTACCAGTCACTAGGCTTTGTTGAACTTTCAGAGCAAGCCTGTACAGGGATGATATATATGAAATAAAGAGAGTGGGACAGAAATCGGTAATTCGTTAGAATTCGATTTCGTCGTCCCACCTCCGCACAGTTGAGTAGGGGCTGTAAAAGCTGATGAAATCAGCGTAGTAGAGGCCACTCAACCACTGCGTCTTGCTCGACAATCCAAAAAAACAATTGAGAGGCTAGGACTTTTGTCCCAGCCTTATCTATTTGACTGACAAAAGGGGGGATTGATGGTAAAATGAGGAAGAGATTAGGAGGAGATGGAATGAAGAAGAAAAATAAAATGGGGCCTTTTCTTATGTTCGGTACTTATACCAGTATGTTTGAGTGCCTGCAAACAAGGAACTGTAGAAAAACAAGGTTCTTCGAATAAAGAAGTACAGAAGAAAAATCGATCGAAAAAAACATTCATTTTGACAAAACAGGACCAGCTGCATCATTTGATTGGAATGCTAAGAGTGGTATTAAATACATAACGTTTGAAAAACTTCCACAATATATGAAGCCAGATGATAGCGATGGTATTTCTATATATAGTCTGCAACAGAATGAAACTCCTCTCGATGAAGAGGGAAAAGTCCAAAAGGCTTTGCAAGTAGTTGAAGCGATTTATATTGACCAAGATGAAATGGACACAGTAGTCAAGGCTAGTGGAGTAATGAGTCAGGAAGAAATGTATAACCGGATCTGGAAGGACTATATTGTTCCTAAAATAGAAGAAAGTAATAGGACCTTTGATTCAAATACTTATTTTGAGTACCTAGGAGAAAAATATCCCCTCAAAATCTATGGTCCCATGTATTTAAAATTAATGACCAATGCTCTCCCTACTGAAAAGAGTTACGAATTAAAGGGATATGCAGTTAAGGGGAATAAGGTAATCCTTAAAATTCAAACACCAGCCTATAGCCCAAGGCAATTACCAAGAGGAAAAGGGTACAGATTGAGTGTTGATCCCAAGAATCCAAATGAGACCATGTATGCTTGGTTAGATGAACTACACGAAAACTATGCTGAAAAAGACAACAGAGGAGACCATCTTTCTTATATAATGCTTTCTACCATCTTACAACATTTAGTTAAGGAAAATTTTAATGCGAGTTTTTCAACAGGTGATATGATTGGTAGTACGGAAATGACGATCGAAATGGAGGTGACCAACCAAGGTCAAGTCCAAATTGATACTAAAAATTTGGCACTATTGTTACAAATTCCTCAACAAATGCAGAAAGCTAATCAATCTGGAGGTGGAAATGATAATAGTATCTTTTGGCCCATCATTACTGATAGCGTCACTGATGAAGGAAAGGTAAGTGAAAAGCTAAAAGATTTTAACCCACAAAATCCAGTCAAAAAATATGCAATTGGAGAGCCAGTTGTATTTGCTAATGGCTTAGAAGTTACACTGAATAGTGTAACAGACGATCCAAATTTGGATGTTCAGGATGATCAAGACCGTATCGATACAAGGAAAAAACAACATCGATTGATCGTCGAATTCACCCTATCGAATACAACACCTCTCCGTATTGAAAATACTCCAGATTATACAAATGTAGATCTCTATGATGGACATGCAAAATCTGCTTATATGCTGAATAATACTTTAAATTACAAACAGCCAACAGTCCTTGAGGCTGGAGAGTCGGCTAAATATAAGATTAATTATTTAACAGATGGGGATGGGCCGTTTACGATTGTTTATGGTGATGCAAAATGGGTCGTTCAAAAATAGAGAATAATACTAATCTTTAGTCAGCTTATTGTAAAAGCTAGTTAGTTTAAGAAATTATAAGAAGCTTCAGTTGTCAATAAATTATTAAAGAAATTTATTCATATGTGGTTGGAAAAGTCGGAAGACTTTTAAAGAAAAATGACGAACAAATAAGGTAAAAGAAGCGTACAGAAAGTAGAAAAGAGAGAATGAAGAAGATTTTTAAATCAATCAAGTTTTGGATATTTGTATTACTTGTTACCTTGGCAGGAGGCTGGTTTATCCGGTATGAAATTCATAAGCGTGAAATCTCACAATTTGTAACTTGGAAACCTCGTCCACACATAGTTGATTCCCAATTTATTGCAGGTGGGAAAGCAGTAGCTATTCAATGGGATAATAAAAAAGAAGTGGATGAGGCTACAGAAGCAAATTCGTACAATCCAAAAGTTAAAGTAGAATGGTTTATAAATGGTGGAAATAGTGAACGGTACATTGCACAAGAAAGTTACAAATTAAAATCTGACCCACGTCTCTATTTTCAATATTATATTCGTGGTAATCAAGTTCCTTACCTCACTACAAATAAAGCACAAAAGGGAGAGTACTGGCTCATTGATGTCTATGATACCAAGGACAAGCGCTTAGTGAAGAAAACATATGATGTTTTTAAGATAGTACGAGATATGGATAAGAATTATATCCCCTTATCTGTTAAAGTTTCTTCTATGTTGTTGGATACATATGATGGAGAAACATACATTCCGATTGATATTCTTGTCGATAAGAAAGACAAATATATTGTAGAACCTGGAAATATCTATGTACAAACAGAGTATCAATCTCGTATAGGGTTAATGAATGTTAAGGATGGAAAGTTCGCTTGGAAAACCTCATCAGGCAAAGGTTATGAACAAGTTCAAAAAGAAAATCGAGAAAGCGACAAAGACTTGCATCCATTTGAATACAATTTTGAAAGAGGACAATTGCAGCTCCAACATTCACGTTTGTTATTTACAGATCGTAGTAATGAGACTAAGGATATCCCATTGAAAACACTCTATCCGAAAGTATATTCGATTTTAAGCAAAGGGAATAATCCAACTACTTTAAAATGGGATGAAAAACCGACAAAAGGGGAGAATGCCTACCTATACTTTCTCGGACCAGAAGATCTCAACTTTGATATTTCATTTTTGGAACTGCTTTATAAAGTTCCAGAGCAGCGTTCAGGTGGATGGGATGATGTCTTACGGTATCATAAGATACCAGCAGAGCTTTCAAAAGATGGGCAAGAACATCTTGCAAATAACAAAAAGGAGTTTTTCCAATATTTTAAAGGAATTAAATCAAAGTAACGATGCTACAGAGTTCTCATTATTGCGACGCTTATATGAAGTACAGAACTACGTGGTCTCTAGAGATTTTGGCCAGTCCTTCGGTAACCTTACCATACCAGCTGAGTATACTAAAGATGGGAAGGTTCATGTCGTTCAAAATGATGAAGAATTCTTCAAATATATGGATTTAGAGAAAATTCCTAATAAAAAGATGAAAGAAGATATTAAAAAAATGTTCTCATACGATATAAAAAATTAATGGATCAGATTAAATTTCGCAAGGAGGTTAGTCTATGAAGCCCAACTATTTCAAACTATTCGCAGGAATCCTACTTATTCTATGTTGCCTGTTTCTTTCCAGTTGTAAGATCATGAAACCGAGTGATTATAAAAAGGCGAAGGAAGTAGTCAGCAGTGAGCTTGCTAAGGTTGGTCTGCATGGGAATGTCAAAATTAACCGTCTTTCCTGGCAGGCTTTAGAAATTCCTGGTTATAATGTCGATTTTACTTATTCGGAGAAAACTTATGACGGTCAAACCGTACCTCTTGAGGTGCATGCTTTCTTACAAAATGACTGGTCTGATCCCTATGGACAAACCACTCCAAGTTATAAAGAAGTTTTTACAGAGCAGAAAGCAGTACTGAAAAAAGAGGCCCAACTACTGGATAAGCTTAAAAAGCAGGATCTAGGACTGACGCTCTCTTATTTTCATTTTCTTCCCAATGTTGATTCTTCTTATCAAAAGGAGGCTACAGAAGAATTGGAAGAACTGGCGGCTCAAAATAGGCAAGAAGGAAAGAACGATTTCGCGGGTTATTACCAGATTCCGTACGCCACACTTATTCAAAAGGGGATGGTTCGTATGATGATCTCAGTAGAAGATGACCAAGCCATCAAGGAAAAGGATTTAAAAGTTGCCGCTAAAAAGTTGGATGCTAGTGTTCTTCCAGATGGTGACTATGATTTCTATTACCTGGATTTCAAGAATAAAGATCATGAATCCATCACTTATAAATTCAAAGTTAAGGATGGACAGGTTGTGAAATTGGATCAGTAAAAAAGGTAAAATAGAAAAACGACAGCTCAGGATAAAGGTCTTTGAGCTGTTTTTGTTATCCATTAAAGAAGATCAGATAAAAAAAGAGAACCTTTCGGTTCTCTCTTATTTGTTTCAACTTCTACGAATGAGAGTAAAAGTTTCTTCGTTAGGGGGTTGATAGAAGGAAGGACTGTTCCTAATGATACGATTAGTTATCAGTCAATTTTCGTTTGATTCCAACAGCACCTGCTAAGACAAGAATTCCAGAGAAGACAAGTCCAGATGCAACAACTTCACCTGTATTTGGAAGAAGCGTTTTGCGACCTCCCCCATTGTTTCCACCATTTGAACCTGGCGCACTTGGTGTCGTTGTGGTACCAGAATGACTAGGTTTATTTGGATTTTCTGTTGTAGATGAAGTAGTAGACTTAGGCTCCTCTGTTGAAACAGTTGTATCAGGAGTCTCAGGTGTAGTAGTTACAGTAGACTTAGGCTCCTCTGTTGAAACAGTTGTAGCAGGAGTCTCAGGCGTAGTAGTTACAGTAGTCTTAGGCTCTTGCGTCGTAGTAGTTGTAGTTGTAGTTGTAGGCTCTTGAGTCGTAGTAGTTGTGGTTGTAGACTCTTGGGTCGTAGTGGTTGTGGTTGTAGACTCTTGAGTCGTAGTGGTTGTAGTTGTAGGCTCTTGAGTCGTAGTAGTTGTAGTTGTAGGCTCTTGAGTCGTAGTAGTTGTAGTTGTAGGCTCTTGAGTCGTAGTAGTTGTGGTAGTCGGCTCTTGAGTCGTAGTGGTTGTAGTTGTAGGCTCTTGAGTCGTAGTAGTTGTGGTTGTAGGCTCTTGAGTCGTAGTAGTTGTAGTTGTAGGCTCTTGAGTCGTAGTGGTTGTGGTAGTAGGCTCTTGAGTCGTAGTAGTTGTGGTTGTAGGCTCTTGAGTCGTAGTAGTTGTGGTTGTAGGCTCTTGAGTCGTAGTGGTTGTAGTTGTAGGCTCTTGAGTCGTAGTAGTTGTAGTTGTAGGCTCTTGAGTCGTAGTTGTAGTAGTCGTAGTGGTTGTTGTTGTAGTTGGTTTATTTGATGTGTTGACCACTTTAATCACGTTGTCATCATCAATTTTCTCAACTTTAGAAGTGTAACCTTCTGGAGTGTTTGTTTCCACTACTGAATATTCAATTGCCTTACCGTCTTTGATACCTGGCAAATTCGTAAATGCTGCTTTCCAGCCAGAAGCTTTTGTAAGAGTTTGTGTTAACCCATCCAAGGCTTTGCCGTCAGCATACAATTGAACAGTAATATCTTTACGGTCAGCTTCCTCGTCACCAACCCATTCTTTTTGAACAGTGACAGTTTTATCACCGCTCACCCAGAATTTCAACTCGTTGTTGTTCCAGAAGGCTGGATCTGTTTGAGGTGTTGTGATTTCATCAGCTGTCAAAGTAGCATTGTTGTCAACGCGAATGGTTGTCTTAGGAATTAATGTTTGGTATTCAACGATCAATTCGTCGCTAGATGCTGTTTTAAATACATCACTGACGTCTGATAAATTCACAGTAAATCCATTGCCGTCTGCATCGAATTTCACATGCTTCCAGAAGTCCCAACCTGAAGCAACTACTTGTCCACCTTTTCTTAATGTGAAGGATGGTTTCAAGTAAGTTCCCACGAAGAATTCACTTGCAGCGTGATTTGCAGCAGGAGCAAAAGTGATTTTTGAGTAATCTACAGCAGGAGCTTGGATTTTATCTGATACAACAGGGTTTGTGAGGGCTTGTTTCTTACCATCTCCGTTGATACGGATGAACCATTTTGTCAGATAGTAGTCATCTCCAACATTCAACCATGCATAGTTTTCAGAAGCGTCTAGTTTGAATTGCTTAGCTACATAGTCACCAGTAAGGTTGTACTTGTTCAAAACAGATTCAAATACGCCAGGTCCATCAGGACGAGTGATGACAACTGATTCTGAACCTACTTTAGAAGTGGCAGTCTTGTTTCCAGGATTTCCTGGAGTGCTATCCCATTCTGCTTTGTATGAGAATCCACCTTTGACATTTTCGTTCATTGACTCGATTGCTTTTTTAAAGGTAAAAGTAATCTTTTTGTTTGTCATCGAAATGGTTGCGACTTCAGCTCCATTTGCTTGGAGTGATTGAGTTGCAACTTCAGTGATATTGACACCTTCTGGAGCATCAATAGTAAACGTATCACCGTCTTTAACTGATTTACCAGTTAAATCCCAGTCAAATGAAAAGATAACTTTTTGTCCACTTGCTTGGGCCTTTAAGTTGGTGACGGTTGGTGAAACAGTGGCCGCGCTTACGGGTTTGATCACAGACAAGCCCAAGGCTACCACGCCGATGATAGCTACAAATGCAACTATCTTTTTATAAAGAGATTTCAATTGGCCTCATTTCCTTTCTTCTGCCTGCCCTTTCCGAGGCTTTTCTATATAGTGATATATCCTAAAATAGAAAGGCTTCTAATTTCTACTCCACGAAACCAGCTGCCTCAGTTTAGGATAGATCGATGAATTATATGCTCCCCTTTATGTATTAAAGGAAAACAAACTCACCGACAACATCAGTTCAAACCCTCTAACTACGTTTGTTTAGATAGAAAAACAAGGGAAATGACAAGCGTCATAATGTTAAAGTGATAATAAACGTTACAAATTTTAACAGAATAATCATCCCATTGCATATTTAAAAGATTATTATCAACATTATTATATTCTTTTAGTATGATAAGTCAAGTTAAATGCAACAAAAATAACGAAAAATGTTGATTTTGGTTTTTGTATAAGTCGACCTTTTATTTCCCGCCATTTTAGGCTTTCATGATATAATAATCAGATAAGAAAAAGAGGAGACCAAAAGCTAGATGATCACTTCAAAATACGATTGGCAGTTAGCTTCGCCAAGTGCAGATGAGGCTTTTTTAGCCCTTGCCAAAAAAGCGGGCCTGGAAGCATCCGTAGCAACCTTGCTGTATGAGCGTGGCATTCAAACCAAAGAGGATTTAGAAGACTTTTTAGAACCCAAGTTGGAGAAGCTACATGACCCTTATTTGCTCCATGATATGGACAAGGCAGTGGAGCGCATCCGACGGGCCATCGAAGATTATGAGCAGATCCTCATCTACGGAGACTATGATGCGGACGGGATGACCTCAGCCTCCATTATGAAGGAAACCTTGGAGCAGATGGGTGCAGAGGTGCAAGTCTACCTACCCAACCGCTTCACAGACGGCTACGGTCCCAATGAGAGTGTCTACAAATACTTTATCGAGCAGCAAGGCATTTCCCTGATTGTCACGGTGGACAATGGGGTCGCGGGCAATCAAGCCATTGCCATGGCCCAAGCGATGGGAGTTGATGTTATCGTGACGGATCACCACTCTATGCCAGAGGTTTTACCGGATGCATATGCGATCATTCATCCGGAGCATCCAGATGCGGATTATTCCTTCCATTATTTAGCAGGATGTGGTGTGGCCTTTAAGTTGGCCTGTGCCCTCCTAGAGGAAGTACCAGTCGATCTCTTAGACCTGGTAGCAATTGGGACCATTGCTGACATGGTCAGCCTGACAGATGAGAATCGGATTCTGGTCAAATACGGTCTGGGTGTTCTCCAACATACCCAGCGGATGGGCTTGCAGGAACTCTTAGAGATTGCAGGGATTCGTCCGGAGGATATCAATGAAGAAACAGTTGGTTTTCAGATTGCTCCTCGTCTCAATGCCCTTGGACGCCTCGATGATCCCAATCCGGCCATTGAACTCCTGACAGGATTTGACGATGAAGAGGCGCACGAGATTGCCCTCATGATTCATCAGAAGAATGAAGAACGAAAAGAGATTGTCCAAGCTATCTATGACGAAGCTAAAACCATGGTCGATCCAAGTTTGTCCGCCCAAGTCTTGGCCAAAGAAGGCTGGAATCCAGGGGTCCTTGGTATTGTAGCCGGCCGTCTATTAGAGGAGCTTCATCAGCCAGTAGTTGTTTTAAGCATCGAAGATGGACGGGCTAAAGGAAGCGCTCGGAGTCCTGAGTCGGTCAATATCTTTGAGGCCCTCGATCCCCACCGGTCGCTCTTTGTCGCCTTTTTGGCGGGCATGCCGGTGCAGCAGGGATGACGCTCGAAGTGGACCAACTCCCTGCCTTGTCTCGGGCTCTTACGGATTACATTAGAGAGCAAGGGATTGATCTCAGCAGCAAATCCACTCTAGCCATCGACGAGGAACTGTATCTAACAGAACTAACGCTTGAGATTTTGAAAAGCTTTGATCGCTTGAGTCCTTTTGGCATGGACAATAAAAAACCAGTCTTTTTGGTCCGTAATTTCAAGGTAGAAGGGGCACGCTCGATGGGAGCCGGCAATACCCACTTGAAACTCAAAATTTCTCAAGAAAATGCGACCTTTGAGGTGGTTGCCTTTGGCTTGGGGAGCTTAGAGGCGGAGTTTGCCCAGGCGCAAGACCTTGAGCTAGCTGTGCAATTGTCTGTCAACCAATGGAATGGCCAAACGACCCTTCAGCTCATGCTGGTCGATGCGCGTGTGGATGGCGTACAGCTCTTTAATATCCGCTCTAAAAATGCCAGCCTCCCCGCAGGTGTTCCTGTACTTGATTTTACCAAAGAACTGCCAGATCTGACAGGCGCTTCCGCTGTAGTGGTTGGAAATATCCCTGAGAACATAGAGTCCTTACGGCAAATTTTCCAAGAGCATGATTTCCAGGCTGTCTATTTCAAAAATGAGATCGAGAGAGCCTACTATCTGACAGGCTATGGTAGCAGGGACCAGTATGCCAAACTCTATAAAACCATTTACCAATACCCAGAGTTCGATGTCCGCTACAAACTGAAAGACCTAGCGGCCTATCTCAAGATTCAACAGATCCTCTTGGTCAAAATGATCCAGATCTTCCAAGAGCTGGGCTTTGTGACCATTGAAAATGGCATCATGAAGGTCAATAAAGAAGCAGAAAAACGGGAAATCACTGAAAGCACCATCTACCAAAACCTCAAACAAACCGTGAAAGAGCAGGAGTTGATGGCCCTTGGAACGGTTCGTGAAATCTATGACTATCTAACAGGGCAGGCCTTATGAAAAACACCTAAAACAGTTTCTCTGGCTCAGCCCCTTCCTGCTTGTTGCACTTTATTGGTTGGGAATCTACCTGAGCTTGAAGAACCCCATGGAAGAAATTAACTACTCTGAAAATGGTGGGATGATGCGCTATGTAATGTTTAAGCCCTTTACAGAAACGATAGGAAATGATGGTATCTGGAAAGAAGATGAGGGATTTCAGACTTTTCCCCATTCTGATAAAATCGTTGGTGGTCAGGAAGACCTGTCCGTGCTGATGTTTCGAGATAGTTCAGAATGAGTTTATAGGTATAAATATCAGTTAAAAGAAAATGTATCGGTTCGTATGATGTTCAAATACAATTCTAAAAAAAGAGCATTGATTCAAGAAGAAGTCTATCTTTATGCAGATGATCAAGAAGTAGAGGGTAGTGATTTTCTAAAGAAACTTTCTACCTACGGCAAAGACCGTACTTGGTTGAAAAAGCAAAGTAAGAAAGCCGCTGAACAATATATTCTTGGCACTTGGTTTAAGAATGGAAGTTCTCGTTATTCCTTGAAAAACTTGGGAGATATGAAAATCGAGTACAACAAATTGATAGAAGAATAGTAAGTTTTTTTCGGATCTAATCCCACATCTTTTTTCGGATGTGGGATTTTTGCTTTTGACGCGGGAGCTTGGGAAAATGATTTGGCAAAAAATGATGCAAGTTAGTAGAATTCATGGTATAATGGAATGTAAAAAATTTTTTATGAAAGAAAGTTAACCATGAATTTAAAAGATTACATTGCAAGCATTGAAAACTATCCACAAGAGGGAATTACCTTCCGTGATATCAGCCCTTTGATGGCAGATGGCAATGCTTATAGTTATGCGATTCGTGAAATCGTTCAATACGCAACGGATAAGAAAATTGACATGATCGTTGGTCCTGAAGCACGTGGGTTCATCGTTGGATGTCCGGTAGCTTTTGAGTTGGGAATTGGATTTGCGCCTGTTCGTAAGCCTGGTAAATTGCCACGTGAAGTCATCTCTGCTGACTACGAAAAAGAATACGGTGTCGATACCCTCTGCATGCACGCAGATGCCATCAAACCAGGTCAACGTGTCCTCATCGTTGATGACCTCTTAGCGACTGGTGGTACGGTGAAAGCAACCATCGAAATGATCGAAAAACTCGGTGGGGTCGTTGCAGGTTGTGCCTTCTTGATCGAGTTGGATGAATTGAAAGGTCGCGAAGCGATCGGCGATTACGACTACAAAGTCTTGATGCATTACTAATATAGTCTAATACTATAACTGGCTACAGAAAAACCATAATTGAAAACTATAAGCTCCTATCATATAATGTTAGTTAAGAACTTGTAAGATGGGAGCTTTTTATGCCAATTACTCTAGATAAAAAATTACCAGCAGTCGATATCCTTCGTTCAGAAAATATTTTTGTCATGGATGATGTTCGGGCGACTCACCAGGATATTCGGCCGATGAATGTTCTCATTCTTAATCTGATGCCGACCAAGGTTGCGACAGAAACCCAGCTCTTACGGCTCCTTGCCAACACGCCCTTGCAGATCAATGTAGATTTCCTCTATATGGCGAGCCATGAGTCTAAGAATACAGCGGCTGAGCACTTGGAGAGCTTCTACAAGACCTTTGAGGATATCAAGGATAATTACTATGACGGCTTGATTGTGACCGGGGCGCCTGTCGAAAAGATGGACTTTGAGGAAGTAGACTACTGGGAAGAATTAACCCAGGTCTTTGAATGGTCCAAGCGGCATGTCTTTCTACCTTGCACCTTTGTTGGGGAGCCCAGGCTGGACTGTACCACCGTTACGGGATTCAAAAAGTAGAACTCTGTGATAAGCTATCGGGTATCTATGACCAAGCAGTGGTGCGTCCCGATAGTCTGCTCATGAGAGGCTTTGACGATCGCTTCCTTGCCCCTCATTCCCGCTATACAGATATTCCTTTGAAGGAAGTCCTTGAAAAGAGCAATCTTCAAGTGATCGCGCAAGGAAATGAAGTTGGCCTTTCCATCATTGCTAGTCCAGATATGCGTGAGGTCTATAGCTTTGGCCATCTGGAATATGATCGCGATACGCTGGCAAAAGAATATCACCGAGATGTCAAGGCGGGCTTGGATCCGGACGTTCCCAAGAATTATTTTGATGGGGATGATGCTAATACAGAGCCTCGCATTCGTTGGAATCTAGCTGCGACGACCTTCTTTAGTAATTGGATCAACTATGCGGTTTATCAAGAAACACCTTACCGCTTGGAAGAATTGGAAAAAGATATTTCATTTTATGGTTACCTATAAAGGGGAATTATGACATATTCACAAGCATTTAAATATGGCAACTTGGTTCTTCCAAGTGCCTTGCTTTTTCATTATCATGAATTGTTTGACCAAGCAGATGACTACTTGGTTTGGCAGTTTTTCTTCCTTCAAAATACGACCGGCCAAGAGGCCTTAACTCCCAATCAGATTGCTAGTCATCTAGGAAAAACGGTGACAGAAGTCAATCGGATTATGTCCAATTTGACCACCAAGGGACTTCTTCAATACCGGACCATTGAGCTCAATGGCGAGATTGAAGCCATCTTTGATGCGACCATTGCCCTGGAGCGCTTGGATGAGATTTTAGAAGCCCAGACACAAGGGAAGACACAGAGCGCGCCTGCGAAGGGAAATGTCATCAAGGACTTGGTGGAAACCTTCCAACAAGAACTGGGACGTCTCTTGACACCTTTTGAGATTGAAGACCTGACCAAAACTGTGCGCGAGGATCAAACAGATCCAGATGTGATCAAGGCAGCATTACGAGAAGCTGTCTTTAACGGCAAGCCACACTGGAAATATATCCAAGCTATTTTACGCAACTGGCGCAGTGAAGGCATCAACAGCCTGGCCCAAGTAGAAGCGAAACTACAAGAACGCGAGCAAGCCAACCCACGCAATGTGACCGTTTCAGACGATTTCTTGAAGGCCATGGATTTGTGGAAGGATTAGGAGGAGATGTCTTAAAGGATGAAACGGGGAGATAAAAAAAGAAAATATAGATGGTTATATCCGACGATACTTTTTAGTTGGGCTGATTTTACTATTTAGTGTCGTCAGCTATTATTTTGCGCGTACAAGTATATTGTCATCAGGTCTGTATCCGGTTGAAGATAGCCTAGTACAGGCAGGCTATTCAAAAACAAAAGATGGCTATACAAAAAAAGAAGCTGACGTGACGATCCAGATAAAATGGAATAAAAAAACAAAAGAATTTGATAAGAATCACTATCATTTTAAAGTAGACAAGGATACGACTTTCTTATCGAAAGATTATGTTGATAAGGAAGTACTTGAAACACTAACAAATGGTCAATTATCGAATCAATTTGGCTTTGTTCATTACACAAAAGCTAAAAAGAAGGAGTGGCTAAAGGATTCTCCTAGATTGGTAGCCCATGCGGGTGGTGCGATTCGAGAAAAAGAATACAACACCTTTTATACTAATTCCTTAGAAGCTTTGCAACAGAATTATAGTCTAGGACATCGCTTGTTTGAAATGGATTTTTATCTGACAAGTGATAAAAAATTGGCTGCTGTTCATGATTGGAATCAGTTTGGAAACAAAAATGATGTTGCTCTTTCTTCTGATGAATGGAAAAAATTTAAGGCTTATGGTTCTCCAGAAACACCAAGTCGTTTTACGACAATGTTGATTGGAGATGTTTTAGATCAAATGGTGATTAACTCAGATATGGTATTAATCACTGATACCAAATCTATGGAAATTTCCAAAGAAGATATGATCATTCAATTTCAAGATATTGTTTCAGAAGCGAAAAAGCGAGACAAGGAACTATTGGATCGTGTGATTCCACAAGTCTATAATCAAGATATGTTCGGAGAAATTGAAGCTATTTATCCTTTCCAGCATGTTATCTATACCTTGTATTCTTCGCCAGATAGTGCAGAAGAGGTTATCGATTTCATTTCAAAACATGATGAAATCGAGGCAGTAACGATTTCATTTGCTGATCCTCGCTTCAATCCAGACTTTATAAATGCAGTTCATCGACTTGGAAAACGTATTTACATTCATACTATCCATACTTATGATGATTTAACTAAGTATGCGAATGTAAATGTTGACGGTTTTTATACTGGCTTGTTGACTCCTGGAGATGTAGCCTTGTATGAATCAGTTTCTAAATAGAAAAAGACTAGCACTTTATAAAAGTGCTAGTTTTTTAATGTAAACAAATTTCTTTAGAATTAAATGGCACAAAAATATAAGGGTGATTTTGGCATCAGACAAGCGAATATTGGAACTTTCCGCTGTGAGAAAAGCATCTGAAACACTATTGTTTCAGATGCTCGGAATTATTGAGACTTTAGGCTCAATAATTAGTCTTGGAACTTCGAAGAAGTTCGCTGACGTCCGTACTCACCTAAGGAAAGTTTTTAATAAGTTTCTGTCTTCAATCTTAAGCTCAAATACTAGCTAAAATGTTTATAAATAATCAGCATAGGCTTTTTCTAGTTTACTAAGGAGTTCTTGTTTTTCCTCTTCACTAGCAAAGGAAGCCTGGATGGCATCGACATTGTGCTGGTAAAAGTCAGTTTCCTTGGTTTGGAAATGCTGATGGTAGAGGGCGTATTCCTTGGTGAGGTCGGTATCAGATACAGTCCGGTTATCGGTATTGATACTGATCCGAGCACCAGCTGCCTTCATCTTCAGATAAGGGAAATCTTCTAAAGTCGGTGCTGCTTTTGTCTGTAAGTTACTGGTTAAGCAGAGTTCACCGGTGACTTCATTTTCAACAAAAGACTGGAGTAGGGCTGGTTCATGAGATAGAGCCGTCACATGGCCATTGCGTTTGATGCCAAAAGCAATCGATTGGGCTACAAAGTGTGGGCAATGACACTCACCTGCGTGAAGCGTCATCGGCCGATGGTAACTTTTGACTTGCTCGATTAAAGGTCGAATATCTTCTGGAGAGTAGTTGTGCTCATCCCCAGCAAAGTCAAACCCGACAAATTCCTGATCCCTGACTTGGTTTGCTTCGGCAAGGATACGAGATGTGAGTTCTTGATCTGATTGGCGCATGCCACAGACCAAGGCTTTTGCAACAATGCCAAATTCCTCCTGGGCTTGGCGTAGACCATCACAGACAGCATCGATAGTTTCTGGGACGGTGAGTCCTTGGTCCATGGACAATTCTGGTGCGAAGCGGACTTCGATGTAGACGACGTTTTCGAGAGCAGCTTGCTTGGCCACATCGTAAGCAGCAAGGGTCAAGGCTTCCTTGGTTTGAAGGAGGGGCCGAATGTAGTCAAAGGCCTCTAAATAGTCCAAAAGATTCTCACAGTGGGCAGGTGCGGTGACATGGTGCTTGAGCTCTTCATCACTAGCAGGTAGGTCAATATGGGCCATGGCTGCCAGTTGGCGAATGATTGGAAGCGACAAGGAACCGTCTAAGTGACAGTGAAGTTCTGTCTTTGCCAAACTATGAAAATCGATCGTGGACATGGTTTTCTCCTTAAAATTGTATTTTTTCTATACTATCATTTTGACAAAAAAAGTCAAGTAACCTTCGCGTAGCAGATCTTTGAAAGGGAGCCCGAGATTTGATATGCTAAGAGTAGCGAAATAAAGGAGAAGAAAGATGTCAGATTATCAATTACCAGAAGTATGGGAAGCACCGAGCCAAATGGGAGGAGCTTGGGGTGGCTTGAACCAACCAACAGCAGGTGCCCGCTTTGAACAAAGCCTTCCAAAAGGCGATCAGCGTTTCCAACTCTATACCCTTCCAACCCCTAATGGAATCAAGGCCACCATTATGCTGGAAGAACTAAAAGAGTTGGGTGTGGATGCGGGCTATGACGCTTATCGCATCAAGATTGGTGATGGGGATCAATTCGGCAGTGACTTTGTAGCCATCAATCCAAACTCGAAAATTCCAGCCATGTTGGATCAATCAGGTGACCAAGACATTCGGGTCTTTGAATCAGCCAATATTCTCTTGTATCTAGCAGAGAAATTTGGACAATTGATTCCGACAGATCCTGCTAAACGAACAGAAGTGCTCAACTGGCTCTTCTGGCAGACAGGGGCTGCACCTTTCTTAGGGGGGAGGCTTTGGCCATTTCTTCCACTACGCTCCTGAAAAAATCAAGTATGCCATCAACCGCTTTGCCATGGAAGCCAAACGCCAATTGGACCTACTGGACAAAGAATTGGCGACCAAACCTTATATAGCAGGAGATGACTATACCATTGCGGATATTGCCATCTGGTCTTGGTATGGCCGTCTAGCCCAAGATAAGGTCTGGGATCGTGCTGGAATTTTCCTAGATGTGAAGGAATACAATCATTTGCAAGCTTGGACAGAGAAAATCGCCAATCGCCCAGCTGTGAAACGTGGCTTGGAAGTAGAATATAAGGAAATTGACTAAAGTCTAATATCGGCTTGTTGAGGATGATAGCGAGAGTTTCCGCCGTGAGTATAGCACATGAAACGTATAAGTTTCATGTGCCCGGAAGTTTTGAGACATTAGACTCAAAACTTAGTCATGGAACTTTGAAGAAGTTCGCTGACGTCCGGACTCACCTAAGGAAAGTCTAAAGTAATACCTTTCCATAATAGACAAGGCGCCGTCGCGCCTTTTTTTAATGGTGCAAACATGGTATACTTAAGGGTGGAATAAAAGTTTAGAAAGTAGCACATGGAATTTACAAAATTATCAAATCGCTTGGACTTGGTGGCTAGCTTCGTCCCAGCTGGAGCGCGTCTGTTGGACGTGGGGAGTGACCATGCCTATCTCCCAATCGCCCTTTTACAGGAAGGTAAGATTGAGGCTGCCATTGCAGGGGAAGTGGTAGAGGGGCCCTATCAGTCTGCCCTCCAAAATGTTGCGGATAATGGTTTAGAGGACAAGATCGAGGTCCGTCTGGCCAATGGTTTGGCTGCATTTGAACCAACAGATGGCATTTCCTGTATTACCATTGCTGGCATGGGGGGACGCTTGATTGCAGATATCTTAGCGGCAGGTCTTGATAAATTAGCCAATGTCTCTCGCTTGGTCCTCCAGCCCAATAATCGGGAAGATGAACTGCGGGCTTGGCTAGTAGAGCATGATTTTCGCATTGTTGATGAAGCTATCTTGGAAGAAAAATGAGAAGTTCTATGAGATCCTTGTGGTGGAACAGGGTTCTCAGGAGTTGACAGCCAAGGAACTGCGTTTTGGTCCTTATTTGATGCAGGGAACAAGCTCCAGCCTTTGTCCAAAAGTGGTCCAAGGAAGTGGAGAAATTAGCCTTTGCCTTGGAACAGGTCCCAGTTGAAAATCAATCTGCCAGAGCATCGTTAGAAGAGCGCATTGCTCACATCAAGGAGGTTCTACATGTTAGCAAGTGAAGTCATCAAACGCTATGAAGCCTACTGTCCTCAGGAACTATCCATGGACGGAGATGTCCGTGGGCTACAGGTCGGCACTTTGCAAAAAGACATCCATAAGGTCATGGTGGCCTTAGATATCCGCGAGCAGACGGTGGCGGAAGCTATCGCTCATGGGGTGGACTTGATCATCGTCAAGCACGCGCCGATTTTCCGTCCCATCAAGGATTTGGTAGCTGATCGGGCTCAAAATCAGATCTATATCAATTTGATCAAGCATGATATCGCAGTCTACGTCAGCCATACCAATATTGACATTGTTCCAGATGGTCTCAACGATTGGTTCTGCCAGCTCTTGGACATTGAAGATACAGAACCCCTCAGTATGACGGGAGAAGGGCTCGGAATTGGTCGCATCGGTCGGGTAGCTACTCAAACCTTTGGACAGTTGACTAGCAAGGTTAAAGAAACCTTTGGCTTAGATGCTTTGCGCATAGTCAGTTATGATCAGGCGGATTTGGATCGGGTTATCAAGCATGTCGCAATCTGTGGAGGAAGTGGCCAGTCCTTTTACAAGGATGCTCTCGCCAAGGGAGCAGATGTTTATATCACAGGAGATATCTACTACCACACGGCTCAGGACATGCTGAGCGATGGCCTCTTGGCCTTGGATCCAGGGCACCATATCGAGGTTCTCTTTGTGTCGAAACTAGTAGAAAAGCTCAATCAGTGGAAGGCTGAAGAAGCGTGGGAAATTGAGGTGATTGGCAGTCAAGCCAGTACCAATCCTTTTTACCATATCTAAGGGGTCATGATGAAAGTTGCCATTATCGGTGCAGGGATCGTGGGATCCACTGCAGCCTATTATTTATCTAAAGAAGCACAGGTAGAAGTGACCGTCTACGACCATGGAGTTGGCCAAGCAACTAAGGCGGCAGCGGGCATTATCAGCCCTTGGTTTTCTAAACGGCGGAATAAGGCCTGGTATCGCCTGGCTCGTCTGGGAGCTGATTTCTACCAAGAATTGGTAGAAGACCTGGCAAAGGACGGTATTCATACAGATTTTTACCAGCAGACCGGTGTCTATCTCCTCAAGAAAAATGAGGAAAAATTAGACGAACTTTATCAGTTGGCGCTGAGTCGACGAGAAGAATCTCCCTTAATCGGGGACTTGGCAATTTTGACTAAGGAAGAAGTAGCCCAGCAATTTCCTGATCTGCAAGGTTTTGAGAAGCTGCTCTATGCATCAGGTGGAGCCCATGTAGAAGGAGCTCTTCTGACGGAAACCCTTCTTCAGGCAAGTGGGGCAAGAGTGGTCCAGGAAGAGGTTATCCTCTCAGTCTCAAGTGATGGCTATCAGATTGCAGGAGAAAGCTATGAACAAGTCATCCTGGCAACAGGAGCCTGGTTGGGGCAGGTACTCAAGCCACTCGGCTACCAGGTTGATGTCCGTCCGCAAAAAGGACAGTTGAGGGATTATCAGTTAGACCTAGATACTGATGATTATCCTGTGGTCATGCCTGAAGGAGAGCTGGATATCATTCCATTTCAGCAGGGCAAGATCAGTATGGGAGCCACCCATGAAAATGAGATGGGCTTTGACCTGACGGTGGATCAAGCTCTGCTAAATCAGATGGAAATAGAAGCCTTGGCCTACTATCCAGAACTAGCTCAAGCGACAGTTGTCGGCGAGCGCGTGGGAACACGGGCCTACACCAGTGACTTTTCACCATTTTGGGGAGCCGTTCCCGATCAAGCTGGTCTTTATGTTGCCAGTGGCTTAGGTTCGTCTGGCCTCACAACTGGTCCCCTCATTGGTTGGCACCTAGCCCAACTCGTGGTAGGAGGAAACCTGCGCTTAGATCCAGCGAATTATCCAGTTGAACAATATGTGAAGAAGTAGGCTGGGAAAAAGTCCTAGCCTCTCAATTGTCTTTGGATTGTCGAGCAAGACGCAGTGGTTGAGTGGGCTCTACTACAAGGTAAGGTTTTCAGACGGCTCAGTCAAGGAGCAGTAATCTATTTGAATTATGAGTAAGACCAATGCTAACAATTCTACAACTCTCATCTACTGTCATCACCTTGTAACACAAATGCAAGGTGACTTTTTTATATAAACATGATAAAATAAGGGTAATGACTACGTAGAAAGGCCTACCATTATGAAAGGTATTATTTTAGCAGGGGGCTCAGGAACTCGCTTGTATCCATTGACACGTGCGGCTTCTAAACAATTGATGCCCATTTATGACAAACCAATGATCTACTATCCGCTGTCAACGCTTATGTTGGCAGGGATCAAAGATATCCTGATCATCTCGACGCCTCAAGACCTTCCTCGTTTTGAAGAGCTTCTTGGAGATGGCTCTGAACTTGGAATTTCTCTCTCTTATGCAGAGCAACCAAGTCCAGATGGTTTGGCGCAAGCCTTCATCATTGGGGAAGACTTTATCGGTGACGATCATGTTGCTCTCATCCTTGGGGACAATATCTTCCATGGAAACGGCTTAACCAAGATGTTGCAACGGGCAGAAGCCAAAGAAAAAGGGGCGACTGTCTTTGGTTACCAAGTCAAAGATCCAGAACGCTTTGGTGTGGTAGAGTTTGACGCGGATATGAATGCTATCTCTATCGAAGAAAAACCAGAACATCCAAAATCGAACTTTGCGGTGACAGGACTTTACTTCTATGACAATGATGTGGTAGAGATTGCCAAAAACATCAAACCAAGTCCTCGTGGCGAGCTAGAAATCACCGATGTTAACAAGGCTTATTTGGAGCGTGGGGATCTCTCTGTTGAGCTCATGGGCCGTGGCTTTGCTTGGTTGGATACTGGAACTCACGAAAGTCTCTTGCAGGCATCTCAATATATCGAAACTGTTCAACGCTTGCAAAATGTCCAAGTGGCTAACCTTGAGGAAATTGCTTATCGCATGGGTTATATCACCAAAGAACAAGTCCATGAATTAGCGCAATCACTGAAGAAAAAAACGAATACGGACAATATTTGCTCCGTTTGATTGGAGAAGCATAATGACGGAACTATTTTTTTGATAAAGAATTAGCAGCCCGCAAAATTGAAGCCATCCCAGGCTTGATGGAGTTTGATATTCCTGTGCGCGGAGATAACCGTGGTTGGTTTAAAGAAAAACTTCCAAAAAGAGAAAAATGCTTCCTCTTGGATTCCCTGAAAGCTTCTTTGCAGAAGGTAAGTTGCAAAACAATATTTCATTCTCTCGTAAGAATGTTTTGCGTGGCTTGCATGCAGAGCCTTGGGACAAGTATATCTCTGTAGCAGATGAAGGCAAGGTTCTTGGAACTTGGGTAGACCTTCGTGAAGGCGAGACCTTTGGGAATACCTACCAAACTGTGATCGATGCTTCAAAAGGCATCTTCGTCCCTCGTGGTGTAGCCAATGGGTTCCAAGTTTTGTCAGACAAAGTTGCCTATACATACTTAGTCAATGATTACTGGGCATTGGAACTCAAACCAAAATATGCTTTTGTCAACTACGCAGACCCAAGCCTAGACATCCAATGGGAAAACTTGGAAGAAGCAGAAGTCTCAGAAGCAGACAAGAACCACCCATTTCTTAAAGACGTCAAACCCCTAAAAGCAGAAGATTTGTAAGAATGAAGCTCTTAAAACAATCAAGAACATCATTATATAGTTTTTAGCTTTGCTATAAACGAGCGAAGCGAGCTATATGCTTAGCTTTCCGCCGTGAGAAAAGCACCTGAACCATTGTGTTTCAGGTGCTCGGAAGTTTTGAGACACTAGGCTCAAAACTTAGTCATGGAACTTCTTCGAAGTTCGCTGACGTCCGTACTCACCTAAGGAAAGCTAAAAAAAGATTGACTTAAGGAACGATTAAGAAAAAACAATTATTTGGAGAAAAAATGTCAGAATATAAACATATCATCGTAACCGGTGGAGCTGGTTTCATCGGTTCAAACTTCGTCCACTATGTCTACAACAACCATCCAGACGTGCATGTGACTGTCCTTGACAAACTCACTTACGCTGGTAACCGTGCCAATATCGAAGAAATCCTTGGAGATCGTGTCGAGTTGGTGGTGGGAGACATCGCTGATGCTGAATTAGTTGACAAATTGGCTGCTAAGGCTGATGCTATTGTTCACTATGCGGCTGAAAGCCACAATGACAACTCCCTCAAAGACCCATCTCCGTTTATCTACACAAACTTTGTTGGAACTTACACACTCTTGGAAGCTGCTCGTAAATACGACATTCGTTTCCACCACGTGTCAACAGACGAAGTGTATGGAGACCTTCCATTGCGCGAAGATCTTCCTGGACATGGGGAAGGTCCTGGTGAAAAATTCACTGCTGAAACCAAATACAACCCATCATCACCTTATTCATCAACCAAGGCTGCTTCAGACTTGATCGTGAGGCTTGGGTTCGTTCATTTGGTGTTAAGGCAACCATTTCAAACTGTTCAAACAACTATGGACCATACCAACACATCGAGAAGTTCATCCCACGTCAAATCACCAATATCTTGTCTGGCATCAAACCAAAACTTTATGGTGAAGGAAAGAACGTCCGTGACTGGATCCACACTAACGACCACTCAACTGGTGTTTGGGCTATCCTCACTAAGGGCCGTATCGGTGAAACTTACTTGATTGGTGCTGATGGTGAAAAGAACAACAAGGAAGTGCTTGAACTCATCCTTGAAAAAATGGGACAACCAAAAGACGCTTACGACCGTGTAACAGACCGTGCAGGTCACGATTTGCGTTACGCCATCGATTCAACAAAATTGCGTGAAGAATTGGGTTGGGAACCACAATTCACCAACTTCGAAGCAGGTTTGGAAGACACTATCAAGTGGTATACAGACCACCAAGACTGGTGGAAAGCTGAAAAAGAAGCTGTCGAAGCCAATTACGCGAAAACACAAAAAGTTTTGAAATAATGAAGAAGGTCCAAGTGGAAAATCGCTTGGACTTTTTCTTTTATTTTCTGAAAATCTCAAAATTAACCATGGATTTGTGGTATAATATGGTTAGTTTTTATGCTGAATCAATAAGGGGGATATGATGAATCAAAAAGATTGGGTTGAATACTTTGAAGCAGTCAATGGTCGTAAGCCAAGTATGCAAGAATTTCAAGAAGCGCGTGAAAAAGGGGAGTTTATCGTAGAGCGAAAAGAAGCGCCAGCTCCAACAACTGAGGCACCAGCTCCAGCAACTGAAGCGCAGGCTCCTTCTCAGGAAGCACCTGTTGCACCTAGCGCACCTCTTTCACAAGAACAGACAGCTGTTGTCCAACCGCAGCCATCTGCGAAAACCTTACAACCTGTTCCAAGACCGAAAAAATTGACATTTTCTTTCAATAAACAAGCCCAAATTGGAGGCGCAGTTGGAGGACTTGTCGCAGTGATTGCTTTTGCTTGGTTCTTTTTCTTTTCAGGTGGACCAAGTGTAGATGGCGTTTGGTTGAGAAATACGGATTCAAGTCCTATCACTTATGAACTAAGTGGAAAGAAACAACGAGTCAATGGTGATGAGACCATCAAAAAGGTTCTCAAGGGCAATGAAGCGAAAAAAGAATTTAATACAGCACTTTCTTTGTTAAATGCGACGGACTTGCATTCACTTGCGGATGTCGATAAGAAATTTAACCTGAAGACGACAGAAATAGTTGTTATTAAGTCTGGCGGGAACACACGCTATAACTTGCTCCAAAAAGACGGAAGCAATATTATTTTAAGAAATGATTTATTCGACTTGAAAACTTATAAGTCATACAAAGGAAACTTTGAAGATAATTTGGTCTATCACAAGGTTGAAACACCAAAGGCCATGGTTGGAAAATGGAAGAATGTGACAGAAGGAGATAATACAACTGTTCAGATTTCAGATCACGGAATTATTAGTGATAAGTATTACGACAGCAAGGCTTACGCATTCTATTCTCTAGCTGATTCAGAAAAGTATGATGGAGACACGACTTCTAAAGAAGAGATCGAACATACATTTGAAGTCATTCAAGAAGCAGTGAAATCAGAAGGATATCAAGTGAAGAGCGCTAAGGAAGTCTATATACAAGCTAATTCAAATTATTGTTTCGTACCTGTCAACGGTGGAAAAAATATACTCGTCTTACGTGGTGGGAATGAATTTGCCGCAAAATTAGAAAAAGTGAAATAATGAAAGGACCGCAAGGTCCTTTTTGTTTCCAAATTTCTGACTGAAAAACTATTCATGTCTAGGCAAAAATATGGTAAAATGGATAAGATGTATCTGAGATGTCTATTTCTTCTCAGACGACTAGAGGTAATGGAGTAGAAAATGCAAAATAGACCTATTATTATTGGTGTTACTGGTGGTTCTGGTGGTGGAAAGACCAGTGTGTCTCGTGCCATTTTGGCTAATTTTCCGAATGAAAAGATTGCTATGATTGAGCATGATTCTTATTACAAGGACCAGAGTCATTTGACCTTTGAGGAGCGGATCAAGACCAACTATGACCATCCTTTTGCCTTTGATACGGACTTGATGATTGCGCAGATCAATGAACTCTTGGCAGGTCGTCCGGTGGATATTCCAACCTATGACTATGCAGAGCATACGCGCAGTAGCAAAACCTATCGTCAGGAGCCCCAAGATGTTTTCATCGTGGAAGGAATCTTAGTCCTTGAAGACAAGCGCCTTCGAGACTTGATGGACATCAAGATCTTTGTGGATACGGATGATGATGTTCGGATCATTCGCCGGATCAAACGCGATATGGAGGAGCGTGGACGGAGTCTCGATAGTGTTATTGAGCAGTACCTTGGAGTGGTGAAACCCATGTACCATCAGTTCATTGAGCCAACCAAGCGCTATGCGGACGTGATCATTCCTGAAGGAGTGACCAACACGGTAGCGATTGATTTGATCACAACCAAGATTGAAAAAATCCTCAACGAAGCGCGTGAGGGAAAATAAAATAGGGGAAAGAGGGCAATCGATCTCCAATCCTATAACAATAGTTGGAATTACGGAATGTCTCAGTAGTTGGTGAGACTCTTCATTCGCTAAAAGACTCAGAAGAGTTCTCAATCAACTTTGTGGGGGTGGTATGGGAAATGTTTATTTAAATATTTTCTACCACTCCCTCTTTTTCTAAGGAGAATGAAAATGAAAAGGGAGTTTCATTCGCGGACTAAGGCGTTCGCTTGTTTATTGACCATGTGTGCTGGTTTTTCAGATGCTTATACCTTTATTTGTCGGGGTGGGACCTTGGCGGCAGGCCAGACGGGAAATGTGGTCTTTCTATCGGTTGGTTTGATCGGCCAGCAGATCTCAGATGTAGAAGTGAAGTTAGCCACGATGCTGGCCTTTATGCTGGGGATCTTTTTAATGACGGTCTTGCGTCGCTTGATTGATAATTCAGTCTGGCGCTTGAGTACCCTAGTGCCCTATATCCTCACAACTTTGGTGACGGGATTTTTGCCAGCATCGGTAAAAAATGTCTTCATCGTGCCTTTTTTTGGACTGAGTTTGGGAATCGTAGCGACCTCATTTGGAGAAGTAGGTAGCTATGCCTACAACCACTCTTTTATGACCGGAAATCTCAAGAAAACCATGGTAGCTTATGGAAATTTTGTTAGAGACAGGGAGATGAAATTCCTCTGGGAAGCCATCTTTATGACCTGCCTGATCGGGAGTTTCGTCTGTGGGGCCATCTTTTCGACCTACTTGATCCAGTTTTATGGACTAAAGACGATTTGGCTGGTGGCCATCATCTTGACCATCTTTTTAATCTACCGGGCCATTCAATATTTTGAAGTCTTTCACTTCAATCGGCTGCATGAATAGATAATGGAGGCTGGGACAAAAGTCCTAGCCTCTCAATTATTTTTGGATTGTCGAGCAAGACGCAGTGGTTGAGTGGGCTCTACTACGCTGATTTCATCAGCTTTTACAGCCCTACTCAACTGTGCGGAGGTGGGACGACGAAATCGAATTCTAACGAATTACCGATTTCTGTCCCACTCTCTTTTCTTTCGCTGTTTGAAGCTTAATTTTTGGGCAAAGATTTGGTATAATGGAAGGTATGAAACATTCGGAAAAAGAATCACAATACCAGCTCTTGCTGGCTCAGTTAGACGCTCTCTTAACAGGAGAAAGCAATGCCTTGGCTAATCTGTCCAATGCCAGTGCGCTCTTAAATCAAGCCCTGCCTCGTTCGGTCTTTGCGGGTTTTTATTTGTATGACCAAACGGAATTGATCCTAGGACCTTTTCAGGGAGGTGTTTCTTGTGTCCATATCGCTCTTGGAAAGGGTGTCTGTGGAGAAGCAGCTCAAAAGCAGGAAACCATGATTGTCGATGATGTGCGCCGACATGCCAACTATATTTCCTGTGATAGCCGGGCTATGAGTGAGATTGTGGTGCCTATGGTCAAGGACGGTCAGCTCCTTGGGGTATTAGACCTGGACTCAGAGTGTGTCTCTGACTACGATCAGCTGGATCAAGAATATTTAGAAGAGTTTATCGCTCTCTTGATCGAAAAGACAAACTGGGACTTTAAGATGTTTGGAGTTAAGAACTAATGTATCAAGCTTTATATCGGAAATACCGTAGCCAAACCTTTAGCCAATTAGTCGGCCAGCAAGTGGTGGCACGGACATTGAGACAGGCCGTCGAGCAGGAGAAGATCAGCCATGCCTATCTCTTTTCGGGTCCTCGTGGTACTGGGAAAACCAGTGTGGCCAAGATCTTTGCTAAGGCCATGAACTGTCCTAATCAAGTCAATGGGGAGCCTTGTAACGACTGCTATATCTGTGAATCTATTACCAATGGGAGCTTAGAAGATGTCATCGAGATCGATGCAGCCTCCAACAATGGGGTCGATGAAATTCGCGATATTCGAGACAAGTCCACCTATGCTCCAAGTCTAGCCAAGCACAAGGTCTACATTATCGATGAGGTCCATATGCTCTCAACAGGGGCCTTTAATGCCTTGTTGAAGACGCTGGAAGAGCCGACGGAAAACGTGGTTTTTATCCTTGCAACAACGGAGTTGCACAAGATTCCAGCTACTATTCTGTCACGGGTGCAACGCTTTGAATTCAAATCTATCAAATTGCCAGACATTGTCCAGCATTTGGAAAATATCCTAGCTACTGAAGGCATTGCCTATGAAGCAGATGCTGTCCAGATCATTGCTCGGCGCGCTGAAGGTGGGATGCGGGATGCCTTGTCCATTTTGGATCAAGCCCTGAGTCTGACTGCGGGTAGTGAGTTGACGACAGCAATCGCTGAAGAGATTACGGGCTCAATCAGCCTAGCTGCGCTCGATCAGTACGTAGCTGCCATCCTGGCTCATGATGCGACAGCGGCGCTGGATCAGCTGGCGATTATCTTTGATAACGGGAAGAATATGGCCCGCTTTGTTACGGACTTACTTCAATATCTGAGAGATCTCTTGATTGTCCAGACAGGCGGAGAAAACACTCACGCTAGTGACTTATTTGCGGCGAATCTTGAAGCCGATCAAGCCCGTCTTTTTGCCCTGATTGACCAGGCGACGACCAGTCTAGCGGATATCAAAAATAGTCTGCAACCGCGCATCTACACTGAAATGATGACCATTAAATTGGCTGAAAGCACAGGCCAAGTTTCTAACTCAGCTACTGTGGAGGTTCCTTCCAATCTGCTAGCTCAGCTGGAAGATTTGAAGAAGGAAGTCGCTCAACTCAAGCAACAGTTAGCGCAATCAGGTAGCAGTCTTCCTGCTTCAAAACCAGCGGTAACTCGTCCAACCAAGTCGAGCAAGGGCTACCGTGCAGATCGAAACAAGGTCAATGCCATTTTACAAGAGGCGGTTGAAAACCCAGAGTTGGCACGGACCAACTTGATCCGTCTTCAGAACGCTTGGGGGGGAAATCATCGAGAGCTTGGCAGGTGCGGATAAGGCCCTCTTAATCGGATCCCAGCCGGTCGCTGCCAATGAAAATCACGCTATTTTAGCCTTTGAGTCTGCCTTTAATGCTGAACAGACCATGAAGCGGGACAACCTCAATACCATGTTTGGAAATATCCTCAGCAATGCTGCGGGCTTCTCACCAGAGATTTTAGCGGTTTCGATGGAAGAATGGACCCAAATCCGGGCAGAGTTTTCGGCTAAGGCGTGTGGTCAAAAAGCGGAAGTGGTGGAAGAAGAGGAAAGTGTCATCCCTGAGGAATTTCACTTTTTATCCGATAAAATCACCCTGCAAGACGATTAATACATGAATTTTTTACTGAATCATGGTAAAATAATTTTATGAATAGAAAACAATTTGCAGTGATAGCAGTCTTTACTGCTATGGAGACTTATTTTTTCAATGAAGCGACCATGGCGGGTCAGATGCTCTTTGCATTCTTTTGGGCCCTCTTGATCCTGCGCAATCTTCAAACGGCTTATATGGTGGAGAAAATTGCAAGTGCGATTGAAAAAGAAATGAAGAAGAAAAGAAAATAAAACCTTTTGCAAGATGGACATCCATTTTGTAAAAGGTTTTTTTGTATTTAATAGACCTCTTGGCATTGTTTGCGGTAATCTCCTGGGGAGAGACCGACTTTTTGTTTAAAGGCCTTTGTAAAGTAGGAGTAGTTGTCGTAGCCAACTTGGAGAGCAACTTGATAAATAGGGGTATCGCTTTGTGAGAGCATTTCTTTTGCGGCGGCCATTCGTTTATCAGTGATGTATTTCATCAGGGTAGTGCCCGTATCGCGCTTAAAAATCCGTGCTAGATGATCGGGACTAAGAAAAACCATCTCTGCTAGCTTGGTGCGACTGATATCCTCCTTGTAATGGTGGTCTATGTAGTCAGTGATCCGCTGGATGAGATTGGACTGGTGTTCAAGATCAATCACATAATGGCGAGCCGAGCTCCAGTAATCTCCGATATAGGCTTCAAAAGCTTCGATGGCATGAAAACGTCGTTCGAAGAGAAATTGATGGTGTTTGTTTTGAAATAACTTGTGAGCGAGAATTCCGTTTTTATCCAAGTAAATCCCAATCTGCTGGGTCCAGTCTAGCTGGAGTTTGCTAAGAGCCGAGAGCGGGATGCGATCCTGACTCTCTAAGCTACGGATGATTTGGAGGAGCTGTTCTGTCTCTAGCTGATTTGTAAACGTGAGCGATGTCCGATGAGTTGGCTTTGAGCTTCTGGATTGCTGGAAGTGTAGGAGTGGATACTGTTCCAATGAAAGACTTGTTCGTCACTGTATTGGCAGAGTTGCAGAGCCTTCATCAAGAGCGTCTCAAGGGAAATGGCATCTGAATAGAGAAGGATAGAGGATCGGTCTAAGTCTTGCTGGATCTTCTGCTGGATAGCCTTTAGGAAGTCTGCACACTCTGTAGTCTGATTCTTTTTGAAGAGGCAGAGGTAGCGATCGGTCTGGTTTTCGATTTTACTGAGGGCGCAGTAGTGGACAGGGAAATCTAGGGAGAGATCCTTGATACAATGGCGGAGCTGCAAGCGCCAAGAAGGGACGCTGGGGTGAAAGTCTTCTTCAACTAAGTGGAGAGTGATGAGGACCAAGAGGTATTCTTCATGTGATTTGGGGCTATAGCCTCGTTTTGTTACTTCTTGAAGGAGCAGTTCTGCTTGAGATGGACGCGGTTTTCGCAAGTAGTCATGCCAAAATTCAGCTTCTTTTTGCCCTTGCTGGGCTAATTGGGTCGCACTCTTGTGGCGCTTGATCTTATTGAGGGCTTTTTGAATGATAAATTCTAAGCGGTCGGGGTCAATCGGTTTGAGGTAGTATTCAAAACTTTGGAGTTCAATGGCTTTTTGGGCATAATTGAAATCAGCATAATTGGTAAGGAAGATCGTTTGAATGTCATATTTTTCTGACCGGACCCAGGCTAGGAGATCTAGCCCACTGCCTTGTGGCATCTCGATATCACTGATCATGAGGGCAATCGGGTGGCTTTGAATGATGGCTTGGGCTTGGCTCAGACTGGAGGCGGTATATACCTGCTCAATGCCCAAGGCTTCCCAATGGATGGTTTCCTGTAGGGCTTTAATGATAAAACGATCATCGTCAACGAGTAGGATATTCATGTGTGTCTCCTTTGTAGGGTTCATAAGGAAGGCTCAGTTGGATGCGGGCCCCTCCTTGGGATCCATTTGAAAATTGAAGGGTGTAGTGATCTGGATAGAGGAGATCTAGTCGCTCCCGTGCATTGGTCAAACCAATGTGGTGGCCATCTTCTGTGACTAAAGATTTTTTCTCTGCTAGATCTTGTAAAATAACGGAGCTAAAACCAGGACCATTATCCTGGAGGGAAATGGCAAGCTGTTGGTTTGCTTCTTTATGAATGGAAAGCTGGATGTGGAAGGAATCTTGGAAAGAAAGCCGTGTTTGATGGCATTTTCCACAAAGGTTTGTAGAAGCAGGGGTGGAATGGCCGCATCTTTCAGACCAGGATCCCAGTCCAGGTCAAAGTGGATGCTGTCCCCATAGCGGATTTTCTGGATTTCTAGGTAATTTCGGATATGTTGGATTTCATCTGCTAAGCGATTGAAATCTTGATTGGCTTGAAAGAGGTGGCGCAAGTAGTTGGAAGTCACCTTGGTCAACTCCTCGATTTCCTTATAGTCCTTGGTTTGGAGCATGCTGTGAATCATGGAAAGCATGTTGAGGTAAAAATGGGGTCGAACTTGATTTTTGAGGTAATTGAGTTCGACTTTTTTGAGATTGAGTTGCGCGTGGTAGGCTCGAATTTGGAGGTCTTTCATATGGATCAGAACCTGATTGAGCTTGTGATTGGCCTGATCGATCTCTAAGATCCCTTGGTCTTCGATTACATCTAGCTTGGTAGAAGCAGCATCTAGCTGAGAAAGGCGTTGGGTGAGTCGTTTCATCGGTTGGATCATCCGTTGACGAATATAAAGGATCAGAATGGTGGAGAGAACGGCGATGATCAAAGGGACCAAGGAGAGAAGGGTTTCCAGTACGATATTTGTACGGAAAACGTCCCCGTAATCGACCGTCACATACAGATCAAAAGGCAGGTGGGTTTGATTGCTATCGGCTTGAATGACGGAATCTGTAGCATGGATCTGGTTGGGGCGATCGATGGATAAGCGCCCTTTTTTCCCAATATTGAGCTTTTGCAAGGGTTTTAAAATATCCTGGGTAGAAATGATGGCATAGATAGCCTTGCCCTTGTAATGGAGAGATTTCAAGAGATAATCATGCTGGTTCAGGCTGATTCGTTGCCATTTTTGATTGGTCTTGTCTGTTTCTTTGTCATAGGTTTTAAGATGATCTTTCAATTGTACATAGTCCAGGTAGGGCAGTTGAAGACTGGAGGCATTGAAAAAATGGGGGATATCTCTTGTCTCTATGAAAAAGGTAATGGGGCTATCCATCTGGTACTGAAACTCCGTAAAATCGATCCGCAATTTTTTTAGATTTTCATGAAAATCCGTGAAATCAAGTGGGCTATTGAGCTCTGTCAAATAGTCATTGTGACTAATAGTACTGTACATAAAACGCTCAACGGAGTGAAGCTCTGTATTTAAGGAATCCGCATAGATATGAATCGAGTCCTCTAAATGGAGCATGTTTTGGTGTTTAATAAAATTTCGGCTAATCCCACCTATCAAAAGGTTGATCAAGGTATTGACGACTAAGAGGAGAAAGAGTAGGCGCGAAAAAAATTGAATCGAGTGATCTCGTGTACTTCTGTGAATAGCTTTCATAATGAGCACCTCACATATATTATAGCACTATTTGAAAACGGATTCATGAACAAAACCGATAGTAAAGTAAAAAAAATCGGGAAAGTGCATGTTTTTGTGTGGAGAAAACGGAAAAGTGAATGAAGATGCACGAAAAAGTTCTATAAAGATGGAAAGGATTCCTATAAAATAGAGGAGAAAGAAAAGGAGGGCCTTATGAAAAGCGAAGTGAATGCGAAGCAGAGCAAATTTAAGAAAAATATTCCTTTATATGTGCTGCTCCTACCATCGATTATTTTATTGATTTTATTTGCCTATATCCCTATGGCGGGTCTAGTCATCGCTTTTAAAGATTACTCTCCCGCTACTGGGATATTTGGAAGTCCTTGGGCTGGTCTCAAGTATTTTAACCAGTTCTTCTCATCCTTCCAATTTGCAACAACCATGAAGAATACCTTGAAAATTTCTATTTACAGTATTCTGGTTGGTTTTCCCTTGCCGATTGTTCTAGCTATTATTGCAACCAGATTCGTGTGGGCAAGTTCAAAAAAATCTTTCAAGTAACAACTTATTTGCCTCATTTTATCTCGACCATGGTCATGTGTGGGATGATTATTCTCTTTCTCTCTCCAAGTAGTGGACTGTTAGCCAATGTCCTCAAATTGGTCGGCTTAAAGATGCCTGCCCTCTTATCCAAACCGGGGAGCTTTGCGGGTGTCTATGTCTGGAGTGATGTCTGGCAACATATCGGTTGGGATAGTATCATCTATCTAGCCGCTTTATCAGCCATTGATCCGACCTTTTATGAAGCAGCGACTATGGACGGGGCGAGTCGATTGCAAAAGATCCGTCATATTGACTTACCCTTACTGTTACCAACGGCGATGATTCTCTTGATTCTCAGAGCAGGAAGCCTACTCAGTGTTGGTTTTGAAAAGGTCTTGCTCTTGCAAAATCCACTTAATCTGGCAGGAAGTGAAATCATTTCGACCTATGTCTACAAAGTGGGGATGATTAATTTCCAATATAGTTATTCGACAGCGATCGGTCTCTTTAATACCTTGGTCAACTTGATCATCTTACTGTCGGTCAACTGGTTTGCGAAACGCTATACCAAGACAGGATTGTTCTAGAAAGGAGGAGAAATTGTGAAATTGTTTCAACATGCGAGAAAGACCAAGTCAGAAATTCTCTTTGATGTTTTTATCTATGGTCTAGCGATTTGCTTGATTCTCTTGATTGTCTACCCTTTGTGGTTTGTTATCATTGCCTCCTTTAGTAATCCGTCTGATGTGGCAACTGGTAAGGTTTGGTTTATCCCGAGGGAATGGCGACTAGATGGCTATCAACGCTTGATTGAACAGCCTTTGTTTCTAAAGAGCTATCTCAACACCATCCTCTACACGGTTGTAGGGACCATCGTTGCCCTGGTCATTAATATCCCGGCTGGTTACGCTTTGTCGCGAAAGGACCTCTTTGCTAAGAAATGGGTCAGTGTTTTCTTTATCGTTCCTATGTTCGTCTCTGGGGGCTTGATTCCCATTTATTTGACAGTGAAACAATTGGGTTTGGTCGACACCTTCTGGGTAATGGTCGTACCGTTTGCAGTATCTCCTTACAATATCGTTGTAGCTCGGACTTTCTTTAACAATAGTATTCCAGAAGGGATGTGGGAAGCTGCCCAGATTGATGGTTGCGGAACCATTCATTACTTCAGAAAGATCGTGCTCCCCTTGTCCAAGGCTATTATTGCCGTTATTGGACTTTGGACAGCAGTAGGGATCTGGAATTCTTGGTTCAATGCCCTGATTTATTTGACCAATGAAAATCTTCAACCCCTACAACTGATCCTGCGCCGTCTCTTAATTAGTAATCAAATGTTGCAATCGCAAGCAACAGGGGAGGTAGCTTCTGACCTCCGCATTAAGGCTGATATGATGAAATATGCAGCCATCGTTATCTCAACAGCACCAATTATGATGCTGTATCCATTCGTCCAAAAATACTTTAATCAAGGTGTCATGATAGGGGCCTTGAAAGAATAGGAGAAGATCATGAAAAACAGGAAATTTGCCTATCTGCTCCTTGGAGCAGCTGCTTTAGCTGGCTTGACGGCTTGTGGAGCTTCCACAAATAAATCAAGCAATGACAAGAATGATGGAAATACCTTCAAGATCACGACCGTTCGTTGGTCGGATTGGGGGGAAGACTATCACAAAGGTTTTCTAGATGATTCAGCCAAGGAATCAGGTATCAAGATCAAATGGGATACCATGGTGGCTGCAGACTGGTCTGATAAGAAATCTGTTCTTGTTGCCAGTGGAGATTTACCAGACGCTTTCTTGGGATCCAATGCCTTCACGGATTCTGAAATCGCTCAGAACCAAACATGTTCATTCCATTGGAAGACTTGATCAAGGATAATATGCCAAACTTGAACAAGGCCTTTGAAAAAGAACCAAAATTAAAAGCTATGGTGACCAACCCAGACGGTCATATTTACAGCCTGCCTAAGAAATTGCCAATGCGGCCAATCGTCGGCAACCAACTCTTTATTAATAAGAAATGGTTGGATAATCTTGGCTTGAAGATGCCCGAAACCTATGACGAATTGGTGACTGTTTTACAAGCCTTCAAGGACAAGGATGCCAATGGCAACGGCGATGTCAATGATGAAATTCCATTTGGCTCTGGTAACTTTGATCCGACCTTCTCTTATATCTTGCCATTCAACAACCGTCTGGGTGGAGATAATACCTATGAAATGTCCGTCAAAGATGGCAAACCGGTCTACCTCCGGACGGAAGAAAGTTATAAACAAGGAATAGCGGCTATGCATGAAGCCTACAAGAAAGGCTTGATCGACCCTGAACTCTTTACAGAAGATACCTCTATGTCTGTTGCCAAACGGATGGACAAGGGAGTGGCACGTGTCGGTGTATCAAGTGGTTGGACAGCAGATGCAACCTTCGGCCAACATGCCAGCGAATATGCTCCTCTTCCAGCATTGAAAGGCCCTGATGGCAAACAATATGTCATTTCTGACCCAGATCATTTGAACTATGGACGCAATGAAATCTTGATCACGAATAAGTGCAAGGACCCTGCAAAATTGCTCAAATGGTTGGATAAATTCTACACGGATGATGCCAGCATTCAAAACTTCTATGGATCCTTTGGCATTGCGACTGAAAAAGATGGTGATAAGTACAAGGTTTTGGCTCCAAAAGATGGTAAATCTGCCGATGAATGGGCTTGGATCAATTCCCTTCGTGACTTTGGACCAAAATATGTGTCAGATGATATCAATAGTCATGTCGACATCGACCAAACGCAAGGTGATGGCCTCAAATTGAAGATGGACAAAGAATTGAAACAATACGCTTTGCCAGCATATCCAAATGTCATCTACTCTCAAGAAGAATTGAACAAATTGTCCTCTATTTATGTCGATATCAACTCCTATGTTACCCAACAAGCTTCTAAATGGGTAGTCGAAGGGGGCGTCGAAAAGGATTGGGACGATTACAAAGCAACATTGAAGAAGATGGGCATTGATGACTTTATGAAGATTCAACAGGATGCCTATGATCGTTACCAAAAAGAAGTGAAGTAACAGGAGTCTAAATGGATTCAAGTAAGTAACTCAGGGGCCTAAAGCCCCTGAGTGCTTCCTTGGAGGAAGTAGCAGAAATTGAGATGAAGAACAAGGAGAAGAAGATGCAAAAATTATTTTCATTGGATGGACGCTTGGTCAAGACCTTGACCCGGTTGACAGACATCATTATCTTGAACACCTTGTTTATCGTTTGCTGCCTTCCGATTCTCACGATCGGTGCATCGCTTACGGCTTTAGCAACCATGTGGCACCGCTTGTTGAAAGGGGAAGATTCGGATCTCGTCTTTCATTTTTCCGTCTCTTTCGCGCTAATTTCAAGCAAGCGACGGTGATTTGGCTGACTTGCCTAGGACTATCAGCCCTTCTTTATCTGGATTACTGTCTTTTTTCAAATACGGCCTTTTTAAGTGAGTATGGGATTTGGATCTTGCTTCCCTTTATCGTCCTTCTATGTGGAGGGATGACCTTGATCTTCCCTTATATTGGCCTCTTTGAAGCCCCTACAAGAAAGGTCTGTCTGAATAGTTTCCTCATTGCTCTCTTAAATCCTATTCAAACCATTTTTCTTATCTTCTTCAATCTGGCAGTGATTTATATCAGTCTCAGTAGTCCTGAACGGTTACTGACAGCTATTTATCTCTTTACCTTTGGAGGTTTCGCTCTTTGGAGCTTCTTGAATGTCCGACTGACCGATCAGATCTTTTCAAATATCCAAGAAGGAGAAATCTTTGAAAAATGAAGTCAAGGAAGTGGGACGCATATTTTCCTAATATTATTTAAATCGAATATAGTTTCCTAGAAAATTTAGGAAACTTTTTCTATTTCATAAACATTTCACATTTCTCCTCTATAATGAAAGCAACAAATGATGAAAGCGTCCACATTGTATTGTCGTGGGCTTTGAAATGGAGGGTAAGATCATGCTCTTACAACAGGCAATCGCCTATATTTCTCGAAAAAGAACGAGGAATCTGGTCCTCTTTCTGATTCTCCTCTTGATCCTTTCTTGCTTGTATTTCTGTTTTTCACTGATGCAAGTGGGAGAAAGGTTGGAGGACCATATCAAACAGTCGGCTGGGACCAGCTTTGCCCTGACCAGTAAGCAGGGGGCTACTCCCTTTGCACTGAAGGAGGCTAAAAAGGTGCAGCAGCTAGCTGGGGTGGGAGCCATGGTTCCTCAATATGAAAGTCCCGTTCGTATTCTTGGTAAAGAAGCGGTGACTGGGCAGCAGTCGGTAGAGCGGGATGATTTGGGTCAGGAAGCTAAGCAAGCGCTAGGCGCTGTTTTTACCCAGAAGACAGACCAGCACCTAGATTTCCGCAGTGGCAGTTTTCAACTGGTGCAAGGCAAGCACTTATCCGATAAGGCTCGCGGGCAGATCTTGATTCACCAAGAGTTGGCTAAGAAGAATAAGCTAAAGGTCGGAGATTCCTTGACCTTATCCAGCTTTCAGATGGGAGAGACTCCTGCCAAAGAGCAAATCTTTAAAATCGTTGGGATCTTTTCGGGTAAGAAACAGGAAAAATTCACAGGAATGACCTCTGATTTGAGTGAGAATCAAGTCTACCTTTCTTATGAGGATGCGACCAAGCTTCTTGGTCTCAGTCAGCAAGAAGTGACCCAGGTCACCTTTGGGGTCAAAGATCCTGAGAAAATCGATGCCCTCTTGAAGCAAGTCAAAAGCTTGGATCTGGATTGGCAATCGCTACGCGTGGTCGAAGATCGCAAGGCCTTTGACCAGATGAAGGAATCCTCTCAGACCCTAGAAGGCCTGGTGCGGATCATGATGATCGTCCTCCTAGTGACAGGAGCCGGTGCTCTATCGCTCTTACTCAGTCTCTGGACACGGGAGCGGATCCATGAAATCAGGGGTGCTCTTATCCATTGGGAAGAGCAAGGGCCGGATTTTTAGACAGTTCCTCTTGGAAGTGGTGCTGGTATCCTTACTAGCAGTGATCCCAGCCTTTCTCATCGGGCGGATGGTCAGCCATCGTTTCTTAGAGCAGTTTGTCGGACAGACCGGTCAACAGCAGACCCTAGACTTCCTCCATCAGATTCCTCAAGGCCTTTCCTTAGGAATCGCCTATGCTAGCCTCTTGGGCTTGATCCTTCTGTCGCTCGGTGTAACCACCAGCTTGATCTGGCGCAAGAGTCCAAAAAGAAATATTAACAAAAAAATGAGTTAAGGAGAAATGACACATATGTTAGAACTCAAACATGTATCCTATAGCTACCAAAGCTACCAAGAAGAGATCTTCTCAGACGTCAACTATCAGTTTGAAAAATGGAACCTTTTACAGCATTATCGGTCAGTCAGGAGCTGGGAAAATCAACCCTCCTCTCCCTCTTGGCAGGTCTGGACAATCCCAAGAAGGGGCAGGTTCTCTTTGATGGGGAGGACATCCAGACCAAGGGGCCTAGCTACCACCGCAAGCACCATGTTTCCCTGGTTTTTCAGAATTATAATCTGATCGATTATTTGACACCACTTGAAAATGTCCGCCTAGTCAACAAACAAGCTGGGAAAGAGATTCTCTTAGAATTGGGGCTGGACGAAACGCAAATCAAACGCAATGTCCTCCAACTATCCGGAGGGCAGCAACAACGGGTGGCCATTGCGCGTGCGCTCGTTTCAGAAGCACCTGTCATCTTGGCCGATGAGCCGACAGGAAACCTTGACGAACAGACAGCCGGTGACATCATTGCCATTTTGAAGAAGTTGGCTAAGGAACGTCAAAAATGTGTCATCGTCGTCACCCACAGTAAGGAAGTGGCAGAGGCCTCCGATGTGGTCTTGGAATTGAGTCGCCGTAGCCTCGTTGAGAAGAGCAAGTAAGGAGGGAATGCTATGTTGCGCAATGCTTTTGCTTATATCACACGTAAATGGCCCAAGTCTCTCTTGCTCTTTGCCATCATTCTCCTCATGGGGACCTTGAGCTTGATCGGACTCTCTATGAAGGGAGCCACCCAAAAAGCTTCATCGGAAAGCCTGGGATCCATCACCAATAGCTTCTCCATGCAGATCAACCGCAGGACCAATCCGGGAACCCCACGGGGAGCTGGGAATCTCAGAGGCGAAGATATCGAAAAAATCAGCCAGGTAGAGGGGATCACCTCCTCTATCAAGCGGATCAATGCCATCGCAGATATCCTAGATCACGAGATCATTGAGACCGAAGAAACCCTGCAAAATCAATCTCCAGAGCGGGCAAATACTTCAAGAATACCTTGATGGTGACGGGGGTCAATGACTCTTCAAAAGAAGATAAATTTGTCTCTGGAGCCTACAAGCTGGTCCAAGGGGAGCATCTGACAGACAAGGATAAAAACCAAATCCTCATGCATGAAGATTTGGCGAAAAAGAATGGTCTTAAGGTGGGCGATAAGGTGCGTCTCAAGTCCAATCTCTACGATGCTGACAATGAAAAAGGAGCTAATGAAACTGTCGAAGTGACCATTAAGGGTCTGTTCTCAGGGAAGAACCAAGCTCCTCTAACTTACGCCCAAGAATTGTATGAAGATACCCTCATTTCTGACCTGGATACAGCTGCCAAACTCTACGGCAATACCGTCCAAACAGCTACCTATGAGGATGCGACCTTCTTTGCCAAAGGGGATCAGGACCTGGATGCCTTGATCGAAAAAATCAAAGCACTCGATATTGACTGGAACCTCTATGACCTGGTTAAGAGCTCTTCCAACTACCCAGCCTTGCAAAAATCCATCAGCAGCATGTTCCAAGTGTCGGACTACTTGTTTATCGGTAGCCTCATCTTTGCTAGCTTGCTTCTTACCCTTCTCCTCGTCCTGTGGCTCAATGCCCGTCGCAGAGAAGTGGGTATCTTGCTGGCTTTGGGACTCTCCAAGGTACAGATTGCGGGACAATTCGTGGCAGAATTGGTCATGATTTCCATCCCCGCCTTCCTCCTCTCCTATGGAGTTGCAGGACTTCTTGCCAAAGCAGTGGGAGATACGGTGCTCAAGAACGTAACCAGTGGCATTGCCAAACAAATGGCTCAAGAATCCTCTGCAGCCAACCTTGGTGGTGGAGCTGAGGCAGAAAGCTTCAGTAAGACCCTGACAGACCTCCATATGGACATCCAACCAAGCCAATTGTTGGTGATTGTTTTGGTTGGCGGCCTCCTCTTGATTCTGGTATCCATCCTTTCTTCTCAATGGCTCTTGCATAAGAAACCAAAGGAACTCTTGGTGGATGTCGAATAAGAGATTGTTTCCTAAAATAGAAATAGGGTATAATAGGAGGTAGAAGAAGTTTCTTAGATAAAAGGAAAGTGTATGAAGATACTAATCGTAGAAGATGAAGTCCTGATTCGCGAAGGGATGAGCGACTATCTCATGGAATGTGGTTATGAAGTCTTTGAAGCAGGAGATGGGCAGGAGGCCCTGGACCTCTTTCACAGAGAGGCGCCAGATCTGGTCTTGCTGGATATCCAGCTCCCTATCCTCAATGGCTTGGAGGTCCTTAAGACCATCCGGAAGACCAGCTCAGTCCCTGTCCTCATGCTGACGGCCTTCCATGACGAGGACTATAAGTTGACGGCTTTTGGAGAGTTGGCAGATGGCTACCTGGAAAAACCCTTCTCCTTGTCCCTCTTGAAGGTCCGTATCGAAGCTATTTTTAAAGCTGCAGCCTTCCCGAGTCTTCACCTATGGAGAGGCACGGGTGGATTTTGAGAGCTACACAGCCAGTCTAGCTGGGCAAGCCATCTCCATGAATGCCAAGGAGTTGGAAATCTTGGAATACCTGCTCCAGCATGAAGGCAAGGCCCGGACCCGCTCTCAGATTCTCGATGCCGTCTGGAAGGAGACAGAGGAGATTCCTTTTGATCGGGTGATCGATGTCTATATCAAGGAACTACGAAAAAAACTAGAGCTGGACTGTATCGTAACGGTACGCAATGTCGGCTATAAATTGGAGAGACCATGACCAAACGAAGTATCTTTGCAAAGATCTTTCTGATCACCTTTGCCCTTTTTAGTGGCTTAGTCATCCTTCTACATGCTTCGGTTTACTTTATTTTCCCGTCGACCTATATCGAGTCCCAGCGCCAGACGATTTTGAAGAAATCGCAAGCACTGGCCAAGAGTTTCCAAGGCCAGGAAGAAGGAACTATTGAGTCGGTCATCGACCTTTATTCCAAGACCAATGATATCAAGGTCTCTATCAAGGGCAAGCAAAAACAAAATGCCATAGAGGTCAAGGATGATCTGCTCGTGAACCCTGACAGCCAGAACAATTCCCTGGTCATTGAAGAGCGAAAGATTGAGACCAAAGAAGGGAAAGACCTGACCTTGCAATTCTTAGCGACTGTCGATTCGCAAAAGGAAGCGCGGGACATCAGTCTAGGTTTTCTTCCCTATAGTCTCCTTGCTTCCTTTGTTCTGTCGCTGATTGCCTCCTATCTCTATGCCCGAATGATTTCTGCTCCGATCCTTGAGATCAAGCAGATGACCAAGCGGATGAAGCGGCTAGATCGGACAGCTAGTCTCCCCATTCACTCGCAGGATGAGATCGGCGTCCTCAAGCAACAGATCAACGACCTCTATCACCATCTCCTAGAAGTGATTGACAATCTAGAGCAGCAGAAACAGGAAAATCTCAAGTTGGAGCAGATGAAGGTCGAATTTCTAAGAGGGGCCTCGCATGAGCTCAAGACACCTCTGGCCAGTTTGAAGATTATCCTCGAAAATATGCGGGATAAGATCGGCCGCTACAAGGATCGGGACCGCTACCTGTCGGTTTCCCTCGACATCGTCGATGAGATGAACCAGATTGTCCTAGAAATCCTGTCCCTGTCTTCTGTCCAAGAACTGGCTGGAGATAAGGAGTGGATCCAGCTGGATCAGGTCTTAAAGCAGATCCTCGACCAGTACAAGGTCTTGGCTCAATCCCGCTCGCTCACGATTGACAATCGAATCCCTAACAAAGCAGTCTATATGGATCCAGCCATTCTGAAATTGGTCCTCTCAAATGTCATCAGTAATGCTGTTAAGCATTCGGATGCCGGTGGAGAGATCCAGCTCCGTCTCGAAGAAGAAGGGACGCACTTGGCTGTTGAAAATACCAGCCAGGAAATGGTAGAGACCGCTGAGCTGCCAATGACCGCTAGCCGTCAGAAGAAGGAAGGCGGCTTGGGACTCTTTGTGGTCCAACACTTGCTAGACCATGAAGAACTGGCCTACCAATTTGATAAAACAGCTATGGGCTTGCGCTTCCGTATGGAACTGCCCAAAGATCCACAAGAATAAAAAGAGGCTAGGACAAAAGTCCTAGCCTCTCAATTATTTTTGGATTGTCGAGCAAGACGCAGTGATTGAGTGGGCTCTACTACGCTGATTTCATCAGCTTTTACAGCCCTACTCAACTGTGCGGAGGTGGGACGACGAAATCGAATTCTAACGAATTACCGATTTCTGTCCCACTCTCTTGTATTTAATCAACCTTTTCTACCTTTAGCAGTTGGCCATGTTTTAATTCATAAATGGTATCCACATAGGTCAGGATGGAGCGGTCATGGGTCACCATGATGGCGCTCTTGTTTTTGGATTTGACTTCTTTCTGGATCAACTGGGCGATTTCTTGCCCTCGATCTGGGTCTAGGCTAGCCGTTGGTTCATCGGCTAAAATGACCTGTGGATTTCCGATGAAGGCCCGAGCGATGGCTGCCCGTTGTTTTTGCCCACCGGACATCTGATTCGGGTATTGGTGGTAACAAGCTTCGATGCCTAGATCTGCCAACAAGGCTTTGACTTCCTCTTGGCGTTTTTTCTTGTCCTTCTCCCCTTTTAATTTGGCCACCAGTTCTAACTGGTCACCGATTTTCATATAGGAGAGGAGCTGGTGATCTTGAAAGATAAAGCCGAGCAATTCCAGCCGTTTTTGCGTCCACTGGCCTTGGTTGAGGCCGGTCAAGTCTTGGCCAGCGATAGAAATCCGCCCCTCGTCCGCTGATAAGAGTAAACCAGCGATAGCTAAGAGAGTGGATTTACCGGATCCTGAAGGGCCCAAGATCGCGACAAATTCGTTGGGTTCGACGTTTAAATTCAGCTGGTTGAGGACATGGTGCATCTGGCTACCATCGGCGTAGGATTTTCTGATATTTTCTAATGCAATAATGGCCATCTTATTCTCCATTTCCACCAATGACTTCGATTGGATCTACTTTTTTTATTTTGACAAGGGACAAGGCACCACACAAAATAGAAGTTAGGATAAAGCTAACCGAGATGGTGAGGTTGTCTTTCAGGGTCATAAAGGAAGGGACGCTATTGGGTAAAAATGGCGCCATTATGGTTGCCAAGCCAAGTCCCAGCAGCACTCCGATGAGGGAGATAATGGTGAGCTGGGATAGTTGGACATAGGTAATCTGGCTCATGGACATGCCAATGGCCTTCAAGACGCCGAACTGTTTCAACTTCTGCAGGGTGAGGATATAGAAGAAAACCCCAAGGATAGCAGAAGAAGCGAGTAAGAGCACCCACGTGATCATCCGTAGCGTCAGATTTTGAGCCTTGTAGCCAGGGATTTTATCGATCACCTGCTTCTTATCCGCCACCATTAAGTTGCTGGCTAGATCGCTAGAAGGGATGTTTTTCTTAGTCACTAGGGTTTGGGCTTGCCATTGATAGCTTGGATCTGTTTTTTGCCGCATACCTGTGTAGGTTTCAGAGCTGATAAAGCCAATCTCGCTGTAGCCGTATTTGGCATTTTTCGCGAAGGCCACGACCTTGAGTTTTTGCTTAGAGGTTTTATCGATCACTTGATCACCGACTTGGATCCCCTCATCCTCTTTGAAAGAACTGTCCAAAATGACCTCGTTTTTCTTTAAGTCGGAGATCTTGAGGTCTGTATCTTCCATGATTGGATTGAGGATCTCTTTTTCATTGTGATCGGTTGCGAAGTAGGTGATATCCAGAGTGTTGGAATCCTCTGATTTTGAGACGGTTGCCCGCTGGATGGACAAGCCAGAATAGTCCACCCCCTCTATCTTTGGACCTCATCTACATCTTTCGCCGTAATAGTTGAAAAGGGGATAATCCCTTCTGAATCTGTTGAAAGGATGTAATGTAGCGACCCATAGTTATCGATTTGGGCCGATACCGACCGGCCCAGTCCATTTGTCAGACCGGACAAGAATACCACCATAAACATGAGGATGGTAATGAGGAGTTCAATCAGGATAAACTTCTTGGGTTGGTATTTCATTTCATTCCATGCGATTTTCATATTCGTTCTCCTTTTAGCACGGAGGTGCTCAAGTAGCTTGGCACCTAAACATACTCTACCATCATACCACAAGTGGGGGGATAATAGGGGGATGGTGTTTGGGGAAGTATGAAGGTATCAAAAAAATTATTGAATGATAAATAATGAAATTATATTTTTTTCTAAAAAAGAAACGATTTCCGAAAAAGTTGAGAGTTTGTTATGATGAATATTCAAGACTTAATTTAAGATTTTTTTAAAATTTTATTATTTTTTTCAAATTACTAGTTTTAGGAATTTCGCAATCGATAAATAAACAATTGATAGATAAGTCAGATTGTATTTGACATTAAATGGACATCGGCAATGTTTTGGAAGAAAATAAGTAGAGGAGTAAGTGCCTCTGTTGTTATAAAAAAATGTGAGAATTTTTTTAGTTTGTCCTTAAATTCATTGATAGTAGCTCTCCTTATATTCACACATTATTTGATTTAGAGAAATAAACATGCTACAATGAAAGCGTATACAAAAAACATAAGGAGGAAATGAAAATGAAAAAAACAACTAAGTTTTTGCTAGGTGGTTCATTAGTAGTATTGTTTTTAACTCCAGTATCTCAAGTTAAGGCTGATTGGCATCAAGATAATGTTGGTTGGTGGTATTCACTAAACGATGGTTCTTATTATAAAAACACGGAAGCTAAGATTAACGAGAAGTGGTATAAATTTGATGATAGAGGCTATATGATGACCGGCTGGCAGCTAATATGGGAGCGTAATGATAGTAATTATGGGATTATCAAAAACTGGTCTTATTTTGATCCAGTAAATGGTGATAAAAAACTGGGCTGGCAAAATATAGATGGAAAGTGGTATTATCTTACTAAAGACGGGGCACTTATGGGTGATCAAAACATAGATGGGAAAAAATATTATTTTGATCCTGTTAATGGTGATATGAAAACGGGTTGGCGATCCGAACAACAAAATTCAAATACAATTTGGAATTATTTTGACCCTGAAAGTGGAGCCAAAGTAGAAGGTTGGAAAAATATAGATGGTAAATGGTATTACTTTCCTAAATATTACCATGCAGTAACTGGTTTCTGGAGTATAGATGGAAAGATTATTATTTCGACCCGATTAATTGTGATATGCAAACAGGATGGGTATCTAAACAATACCATTATGGGACAGAAAAGTTGTATTTCGACCCTGTAAGTGGAGCCAAAGTAGAAGGTTGGCAAGAAATAGATGGGAAAAAGTATTACTTTGGTTGGAATGGGGCATTGAGAAATCATAGAAAAATAGATGGAAAAGATTATTATTTTGATCCAGATACTTGTGAATTGAAGATAGGCTGGTTTGAGGCGTTGGGAAACAAATATTATGCAGATCCTAACGATGGTGGGGCACTTGCATCAAATAAAACTTTAATTATAGATGGTATTTCATACACATTCGATTACAATTGCATTCTTATCAATAATGCGCCTTAAATGGTCAACACCTCAAAAGTCAATTTTTTCTAACTTTTGAGGTGTTTTTAACTATGAAAAAGAATTACGTTATACAATAGAGTGAGTTATTTGGTAGTTAAGAAGCTTCATTTAGATCCTTACTTATAGCTAGTTTTTGATAAAACTAGTTGCTAAACTTTTGATAATTTCTAAATACGTAGGGAACGTTATTTTTTAAACTAACTTTTGAGTTCTATTCCAGATGACATTTTCTCTTGTTTTATTTAAAAACGTACAGTGACAGACTTTATATTTTATTTTGGTGATTATGACCTCACTCTATCCACACATTATTTGATTTAAAGTAATAAAGATGCTACAATGAAAGCGTATACATCTGGTGATATAAGGAGGAAAAAAATGAAAAAAATAACTAAGCTTTGTTAGGTGGTGCATTAGTAATATTGCTTTTAGCTCTACCATCTCAAGTTAAGGCTGATTGGCATCAAGATAATATTGGTTGGTGGTATTCAACAAATAATGGATCTTATTATAAAGATACATTAGCTTATATTGACAACAATATTTATAGATTTGATGAAAGAGGTTATATGATAACCGGCTGGTATTTAGAGGAGCATAGGAATACTAATGGTAGTCTATACAAAGAATGGTCTTATTTTGATCCAGTGAGTGGAGCCCGATTAGAGGGGTGGCAACAGATAGATGGAAAATGGTATTATTTTAATTCAGGTTGGATGGCTCAAGGTAAGCAAAATATTGATGGAAAAGATTATTATTTTGACCTAGTTAATGGTGATATGAAAACAGGTTGGATATCTACGCCAGGACTTAATGGTACAGATTGGTCTTATTACGATCCTGTAAGTGGAGCCCGATTAAAGGGGTGGCAACAGATAGATGGTAAATGGTATTACTTTATAGACTATTCTACTTATAATTATGCATTAAAAGGTTTCAATAAGATAGATGGAAAAGAATATTATTTCGACCCAGTTAATGCCGATATGAAGACAGGTTGGATATCCCAACAAGTTGATGTTAAAAAATGGTATTATTATGATCCAAAAAGTGGAGAACGACTGTTAGGTTGGCAAGACATAGATGGGAAGAAGTATTACCTTACATCAGAAGGGGCATATTGTGGTTATACTTATACTATAGATGGAAAAGAATATTATTTCGATCCAGTTACTTGTGAATTAATAACAGGATGGTTTGAATATAACGGAACAAAACGTTATGCAGACCCAAATGATGGTGGAGCACTTGCATTAAATAAAACTTTAATAATAAACGGTGTTTCATACTCTTTCTCTGATAATGGGGCACTTATTACTAATAAGCCTTAATATATCAACACCTCAAAAGCTAAATTTTTCTAACTTTTGGGGTGTTTTTAATTATGATAATAACAGACCACCCTCGCGGTGGTTTGTTCTATACTAGACATACATCGAAGCGGAGCTAGAAAAGAAGTGAGGAAAGGAGGATGTCTGTGCTAAAAAAAGGATTGATCTTTCTATTATTAGGAATGACTGTGTTAGTAGCTTGGCTTCTCTTTGTTCCGGATGAACAACCAACTCCAAATTTTTCATCTAAAAATAAAATTGAATTGCTGGCAAGAATACTTGATCATCGTAATGCCAATACCATTAGAGAAGCTGGCTATGGGATTCCTTCAGACGCAGAGATCAGACGTGTGGGTGGCATAGACCAACTGGAAATGGATGGGGATTTGAAATGGATGGTACGAGTTCCTAGTCCAGATGACAATAAAATCTTGATTACCTCTTCAACGATCATTGAGGGTGAAAAAATAGATGTAGCCTTTTCATTAGATAAAAAGTGGGTATTACTACATGCTAGTTATTTCCATACGGAGAAAGATGGGATCACTAACCAAGTTGAGGTCAGTGATTCTCAGCAAACAGAGCTCCTAGAAAAAGTGCAAACAGCATTAAATCGCTTTGTAGAAAAAATGGAGCAAGAGCTAAAGACGTAACAAGTTTTGGATATCTTAAAAAGAATGAAGTTCCGTAGTCTTTGGTTAGAAGGAGCTTTCAAAATAGATCAAAAAAACCACCTTCGGGTGGCTTTTTCTATACTCGTTCTCACCATTTCGTCAAAGAGATTTCTCCGCTATTGAGCCAGATTTCTTCTTGATTTTCTAACTGGACCAAGAGTTGGCCAGTATCGGAAATGTCTTTGGCAAGGCCCTGATAGGTCTGCTGGTTCTGCTCAAAGGTAACGGTTCGTCCTAATACCAGGGAGCGCTCTTTGTAGAGATAGACCAGTTCATCGATATCCGTTTGGAAAAATTCTTTCCAGATCTCACTGATGAGGTCATTGCGGGTAATGGGACAAGGCCCTTCAAATAAGGAACCTGCCTTACTTTCTAGCTCTTCTGGGAAAGTCGGGATGGCTAAATTGAGACCGACTCCGATAATAACATCCGTGACAAGACCAGTCTCGATGGACGTGATAGCTTCGGTGAGGATTCCCCCAATTTTTTTATGGCGGTAGTAAATATCATTGACCCACTTGATATCGATATCGATCAGGGTCAGGTTTTTAATAGCCTTGTAGATAGCACCAGCGACCATGAGGGTATATGGGGGGAGCTCCGCAGGGGGCAGTTGAGGCTTGAGATGAAGGGACATGTAGATGCCCCCTTTATCGGGGCAGTAGTAGTCACGACCAAAGCGGCCCTTTCCAGCGGACTGCGAATTGGCCAGGTAGAGCGCCTTGCCGTCTTGATGGCTTTCTATGCCTAATTTGGCGTCCAATTGGGTGGAGCTACATTGTTCGTTTAAGGAAACGGTCAATTGGGTATTTTTTGCGATCACTTCAGGAAGCAGAATATCGCCAGAGACCAGTTTGTAGCCCTTTTTTTTGAGGGATTCGATGACAACCCCATCTTTCTCTAGACGTTGGATAGCCTTCCAGATAGAGGTGCGGGAAACACCTAATTCTTTTGCCAGCTGCTCCCCGTTGACATAATCATCTGCCTGAGAAAGGGTTTGAAAGAGGATTTCGTGTGTTTTCATAAGACCTCCTAACGACTGCTATCTCGAATCGTCAGTTTGGTGGCTAATTTGACCATATAGGGAACACTTGGTTGAGTCCCTTGAAAGGTCTGCCGCAACATCTGAATGGCTTGCTTGCCCATTTCTTCCGTGTAGACGGTCACTGTGGAAAGGGCAGGAAAGACGTACTTGGCGATGGAAGTATCATTGAAGGAAATGAGGCTGACGCGCTCAGGAACTGCGATTTGATGCTCCTGAAGGGACCGAAGAGCCCCGACAGCCAAGGCATCACTGGCCATGAAAAAGGCAGTTGGCAAGTCTTCCCCTAAGTCTTGAATCAGCTGCTCCATCATCTGATAACCCGACTCGGTCGAGAATTGCCCAACAGAGACAAAGCGCTCCTCATAAAGTCCTTTTTCCGTGAGAAACTGTTGAAAGGTCCGTTGACGGGGATCCATTTGAAGCGGTGTCGCATCTGCCGTCTCTTCCTGACCAACCAAGAGCCCGATCTCTTTGTGGCCATGATCAAGGAAATACTCGAGAGCCGTGATGACAGAATCTTCTAGATCGGTCGTCACACAGGAATGGCCCAGATAGAGGGTATTGCTATCGACAAAGATCAGGGGTTTGCTGTAGCTTTCTAGATCTCGAATGGTCTTAGGACTGAATTTCCCAAGAGCGACGATGCCGTCTGCCTCTTGAATCAAGGACCAATCGTCATTATTGAAGATACGAAAGATCTCATAGCCTAATTCCTGGGCTTGTTTTTCTAACCCCATCCGAATGGCATAGTAGTAGAGGTCATCTAATTCTTCTTCGCGTGTGTACCATTCAAAGATGACGATTTTATGAAAATCTTCAACTGGTTGAGGCACTGTTTTGCGGCTTTTCTTTTGGTAATGCAGGTCCTCAGCGATGCGAAGAATCCGACTGCGCGTGTCTTCGCTGACCGATAAGGTCGCATCCTGGTTGAGAACGCGAGAAACCGTTGCCTGAGAAACGCCTGCTTTTTCCGCAATGTCTTTAATCGTTGCCATAGTTCATCCTTTATTGATTTCTACTTCCAGTATACTCTAAAAACTAGTAAAAAGAAATAAAATTTTACTAAATTTTATGTTTGTTGCGATATTGGCTAGGAGTCAGTTGGCTATAGGCCTTAAAAGCCTTTGAAAAATAAAGGGGGTCTGAAAAGCCAACCGAGTAAGCTACAATCTTAATGCTTTCGTCCGTATTGGTCAGTAACTGTTGGGCACGCTGCATGCGGACCGAGTGCAAGAATTCCTTGGGAGAGATCTGGTGAAACTCCTTAAAGACAGTTGTCAGATAGGAGCGATGAACATTGAGGTCATCAGCGATCTCTTGAATACTCAAGTGCTCTTTATTGTAATGCGTCTCAATCACATGCTTGCAGGTTAGGTAGAGTTGATAGGTTGGAGATGGATGGCTTCGATGGATATCGGGAGCTACTTCACTGATAAGAAATAGCAGTTCATAGATCTGTGAGAGTAGGTGGAGTTGGTAGTGAGAAGTCATTTTCGAAGCCTCTGCCTTGTGGACGAGTCGCTCCATAAACTGGCCGATCTTTTCTGTTTCCACTTCTGTTTTCTTCAGAAAACCTTTTGCATGCAGGGTTGAAAAACGCATGAAATCACTCACCTTGGTGCCACTGATGCCAATCCAGTAGTAGGACCAAGGTTCTTCGGCATCGGCCTTGTAGTAGGTCACTTTATTTTTGGGGAGAAGAAAGAGATCCCCGGCCTCTAGGTGGATTTCTTTTTTATTGAAGTGGAAGACTCCCTTTCCCTTGGTAATAAAATGCAGAACAAAATTGTCCCGAACGCTGGGGCCAAATTCATAGTTCTTCGGGCAATCTTCGTAGCCATAAAAATCAAGGGCTAGGTCAATGGTATCAGTTTGGTATTCAGAAAAGACTAACATAGGTAAACCTCCTACCTAACATTTTACCATATATGTCCAACAAAATTCTATTTTAGTAAACGTTTACATTATGTAAAATAAAGACATGTTAAAAAAGAAAGTTATTGGAACTGAATTTAAAAATACATAGTGATATTTTTCGGGTCCAATGGAGGAAGATATGGCAATTCGTATTGAACAGAATTTGTTCTATGTAGAAAGTAAGGGACTGAGCCTGATCCTTGAAAATCGAGATGGCTACCTGATGCTTAAGCATCTGGGACGTCCGATCCCGTCTTATCATTTTTTCAATACGGTGCATGAGAAGGATCATGCTTTCTCTGGAAATCCAACACCTGATAATCGAACCTTCAGCTTGGATACCCAGCGTCAGATCCTAGGACAGCACGGGCTTGGAGATTTCCGAAAGCCGTCTATTCAAATCCAGCACGGCGCCACAGAGGTGACGGATTTCCTCTATGTCGGAGCCAATATCTACTCTGGCAGTGTCGAGGCAACTGGTCTTCCCAATCCACATACAGTAGATAGTACTGAAACCTTGGCCTTGGTCTTTGAAGATGATCAAGCGGCCCTGCGTTTGACCCTCTATTACACAGCCTACGAGGATCGGGCAACCATCACCAGCTTTTCAAAAATTGAAAACTGTAGTGATGAAACCGTCGTGATCCACAAGGCTCTTAGTGTGTTGGCCGATGTCCCAGCAGGTGACTATGATGTCATCACCCTTCAAGGGGCCTATGCGAGAGAAAAAACAGTCCGCCGTCAACAAGTGGAACAAGGAATCTTCTCCATCAGCTCCAACCGTGGTGCTTCTGGACACGCCCAGACTCCTGCTCTTATCCTAGCAGATCATGAAGTGACAGAAGATGCCGGTTCTGCCCTTGCCTTCCAACTGCTCTACAGTGGAAAATTTTTGAAGGATTTGTTCAAAAGAATCAAATCAATGAAATTCGGGTTGGATTGGGAATCAATCCAGAAAAACTTCTCCTGGGAGTTGGCACCGAATCAGAGCTTTGATACGCCGGTAGCAATGATCAGCTACTCACATGAGGGATTGACCGGTATCAGTCAAGAGAGTCAAGCATTTGTCCAAGACCATATCATTCCTAGCCAGTTTGCCCATAAAGAACGTCCAATTCTTATCAACAACTGGGAAGCGACCTACTTTGATTTCAAGAAAGACAAAATTATTGGAGCTGGCAGATGAGGCTCAAAAAGTGGGAATCGAGCTCTTTGTTCTTGATGATGGCTGGTTTGGCAATCGCTATGATGATAATCGGGCCCTCGGTGACTGGACTGTCAATGAAGAAAAATTAGGAGGAAGCCTTGCAGAACTGATCCAGGGCATCCACGGCAAAGGACTTCAATTTGGCCTTTGGGTGGAGCCAGAAATGATTTCTGTTGATAGCGACCTCTATCGGGCTCATCCGGACTGGGCTATTCAAGTCCCAGGCTATGAACACACCTATTCACGGAATCAACTGGTGCTCGATTTCGCTAATAAAGAAGTAGTGGCTTATATCAAGCAGGTCTTGGATGACTTACTTGGAAACCATGAGATCGACTATATCAAATGGGATATGAACCGCAATATCACCAAACTTGGGAAATGGGAAAACCTACCTTGAAACCAAGATGCAATCCCATGCTTATATCTTGGGTCTCTATGAAGTGGTTTCTTCCTTAACAGAGAAGTACGAGAACATCCTCTTCGAGTCTTGCTCAGGTGGTGGTGGTCGCAATGACCTCGGGTATGATGCGTTACTTCCCTCAGGTCTGGGCAAGCGACAATACGGATGCCATTGCCAGACTTCCAATCCAGTACGGTTCTAGCTACCTCTATCCTACCATTTCTATGGGGGCTCACGTATCAGCGGTGCCAAATCACCAGATGGGACGGATGACACCACTTGAAACGCGTGGGTCATGTAGCCATGATGGGAAATCTGGGCTATGAATTGGATCTAACCAGTCTTCTGCAAGAAGAGTTGGATCGGATCGCTGCTCAAGTCGCTCATTACAAAACGATTCGACCACTTGTTCAGTTCGGAAAACACTACCGCTTGATTAATCCAAGCCAAGGTAGCAATCAAGCAGCCGTCCAGTTCACTTATCAAGACCGCACGGTTGTAACTTATGTACGGGTCTTATCAACTGTTGAGGAGATCGAGCCGACCCTGAAACTCAAAGGGTTGGAAGAAAATGCGCTCTATAGCTTAGAAGGGACGGATCAAGTCTATTCAGGAGCCGAGCTCATGTATGCTGGCTTAACCGTCGTTCTTCCTCAGGGAGATTTCCTCAGCAAACAATATGTTTTTGTCAAAAAATAAAAGGAGACAGCCAAATGAAATGGTATAAAAAAATCGGACTTCTTGCGACTACAGGCCTAGCCTTGTTTGGGCTCGGTGCTTGCTCCAACGATGGAAAATCTGCGGATGGCACAGTGACCATCGAGTATTTCAACCAGAAAAAAGAAATGACCAAAACCTTGGAAGAAATCGCGCGTGATTTTGAAAAGGAAAATCCAAAGGTTAAGGTCAAAGTTGTCAATGTACCAAACGCTGGTGAGGTGTTGAAGACACGTGTCCTCGCAGGGGATGTGCCAGATGTAGTCAATATTTACCCACAGTCCATTGAATTGCAAGAATGGGCAAAAGCGGGTGTCTTCGAAGATTTGAGCAATAAAGATTATCTCAAACGCGTAAAAAACGGCTACGCTGAAAAATATGCTGTAAACGGAAAAGTCTACAACGTTCCTTTCACAGCCAATGCTTACGGAATCTACTACAACAAAGATAAATTCGAAGAATTGGGCTTGAAGGTTCCTGAAACTTGGGACGAATTTGAACAGTTGGTAAAAGACATCGTTGCCAAGGGACAAACTCCATTTGGGATTGCAGGAGCAGAAGCTTGGACACTCAATGGGTACAATCAATTGGCCTTTGCGACAGCAGCAGGTGGAGGAAAGAAGCCAACCAATACCTTCGTTATTCTCAGCCAAATTCCATTAAATTGTCTGATCCGATTATGAAGGATGACATCAAGGTCATGGATATCCTTCGCATTAAAGGTTCTAAGCAAAAGAACTGGGAAGGTGCAGGTTATACAGACGTTATCGGTGCCTTCGCGCGTGGAGATGTCCTCATGACACCAAATGGGTCTTGGGCCATTACCGCGATCAATGAACAAAAACCGAAATTTAAGATTGGGACTTTCATGATTCCAGGGAAAGAAAAAGGACAAAGCTTAACCGTTGGTGCGGGAGACTTAGCATGGTCTATCTCAGCTACTACCAAACATCCAAAAGAAGCCAATGCCTTTGTGGAATACATGACCCGTCCAGAAGTCATGCAAAAATACTATGATGTGGACGGATCTCCAACAGCGATCGAAGGGGTCAAACAAGCAGGAGAGGATTCACCACTTGCTGGGATGACCAAATATGCCTTTACGGATCGTCACTTGGTGTGGTTGCAACAATACTGGACCAGTGAAGCAGACTTCCATACCTTGACGATGAACTATGTCTTGACAGGTGATAAACAAGGAATGGTCAATGATTTGAATGCCTTCTTTAACCCGATGAAAGCGGATGTGGATTAGGAGTAGAGAGACAATGAAAAAAGTATTACAAAAATATTGGGCATGGGCTTTTGTGGTCATTCCCCTCTTATTACAAGCAATTTTCTTCTATGTGCCAATGTTTCAAGGAGCCTTTTACAGTTTTACCAACTGGACAGGTTTGACCTATAACTACAAGTTTGTTGGCTTGAACAACTTTAAGCTCCTCTTTATGGATCCAAAATTCATGAATGCGATTGGCTTTACTGCGATCATCACGATTGCTATGGTAGTTGGTGAGATTGCCCTTGGGATCTTCATTGCGCGTGTCTTGAACTCTAAAATTAAAGGCCAAACCTTCTTCCGTGCTTGGTTCTTCTTCCCAGCTGTGTTGTCTGGTTTGACAGTGGCGTTGATCTTCAAACAAGTCTTCAACTACGGTCTACCAGCGATTGGGAATGCCCTTCATATTGAGTTTCTTCAAACTAGTCTTTTAGGGACTAAGTGGGGAGCTATCTTTGCGGCTGTCTTTGTCCTTCTTTGGCAAGGGGTGGCCATGCCCATCATTATCTTCCTAGCTGGTCTGCAATCTATCCCATCTGAAATTACAGAAGCAGCCAGAATCGATGGTGCGACGAGCAAGCAAGTCTTCTGGAATATTGAATTGCCTTACTTGTTGCCAAGTGTCTCTATGGTCTTTATCCTAGCCCTAAAAGGTGGGCTTACCGCCTTTGACCAAGTCTTTGCCATGACTGGTGGGGGTCCAAACAATGCCACAACCTCACTTGGACTCTTGGTTTATAACTACGCCTTTAAAAACAACCAATTCGGTTATGCCAATGCCATTGCCGTAATCCTGTTCTTCTTGATTGTAGTGATTTCGATCATCCAATTGAGAGTATCTAAGAAATTTGAAATTTAAGAGGAGAAGCACGATGAAACAAGATGAAAGAAAGCCTTGATTGGCAAATACATTCTATTGATTCTAGGATCGGTTCTGATTTTAGTGCCACTCCTTGCCACCCTCTTTAGTTCCTTCAAACCCACCAAAGATATTGTAGATAATTTCTTTGGATTCCCGACGAATTTCACATGGGACAACTTTAGCCGTCTCTTGTCAGATGGAATCGGAGGCTATTATTGGAACTCTGTCGTCATCACTGTCTTGTCTTTACTTGCAGTAATGATCTTTATCCCCATGGCAGCATACTCCATCGCACGTAATATGAGTAAGAGAAAAGCCTTTACCATCATGTACACCCTCTTGATCCTTGGGATTTTCGTACCTTTCCAAGTCATCATGATTCCGATTACGGTTATGATGAGTAAACTCGGTTTGGCTAACACCTTTGGTTTGATCTTGCTCTACTTGACCTATGCGATTCCACAGACCCTCTTTCTCTATGTGGGGTATATCAAAATCTCTATCCCAGAAAGTTTGGATGAAGCAGCAGAGATCGATGGGGCTAATAAATTCACAACCTATTTCCGCATCATCTTCCCAATGATGAAACCCATGCATGCGACAACCATGATCATCAATGCCCTTTGGTTCTGGAATGACTTCATGTTGCCACTCCTTGTCTTGAACCGGGATTCCAAAATGTGGACCCTGCCTTTGTTCCAATACAACTACGCAGGCCAATATTTCAACGACTACGGACCAAGCTTTGCTTCCTACGTTGTCGGCATTATCAGTATTACTATTGTCTATCTCTTCTTCCAACGCCATATCATCGCAGGAATGAGCAACGGCGCAGTGAAATAAGATACAAAGGGACGATTCAGCTTGCTGAAAATTTCTGTAGTACCCTAGGGCATCCACATCCGTAAACTACTGAAGTAGTAACGGCTGTGGAAATATAGGAAATCGACGTAGTGTGCTTGCACACAAGGAGATTTATCTTTTTTCCTAAGAAATTAGTCCCGTGTTCAATTCCAGATACAAAGGGACGATTCAGCTTGCTGATTTCAATCGTATCTTAGGAAGCAATTCTAAAATAGAAAAATTCAAGAAGAGAGTGGGACAGAAATCGGTAATTCGTTAGAATTCGATTTCGTCGTCCCACCTCCGCACAGTTGAGTAGGGCTGTAAAAGCTGATGAAATCAGCGTAGTAGAGCCCACTCAACCACTGCGTCTTGCTCGATAATCCAAAAATAATTGAGAGGCTAGGACTTTTGTCCCAGCCTCTTCAAAAAAAGAAAAGGAAACCATTATGCCAATTCAAAACAAAACCATGTTAATTACTTACTCAGATAGCTTAGGGAATAACCTCAAGGATCTCTACGAAAATCTTGAGAAGCACTTTGGGGATGCAGTAGGTGGGGTTCACCTCTTGCCATTTTTCCCATCAACTGGTGACCGTGGCTTTGCGCCTGTCGACTATGATCAAGTGGATCCAGCCTTTGGAGATTGGGAAGATGTCAAACGCTTGGGCGACAAGTATTATCTTATGTTTGACTTTATGATCAATCACATTTCCCGTCAGTCTAAATACTACAAGGACTACCAAGAAAAGCACGACCAAAGTGCTTACAAGGATCTTTTCCTAAACTGGGACAAGTTCTGGCCGGAGAATCGTCCAACTCAAGTGGATGTGGACTTGATTTATAAGCGCAAAGATCGAGCTCCCAAGCAAGAAATTACCTTTGCGGATGGGACAACTGAGCATCTCTGGAATACTTTCGGGGAAGAGCAAATTGACCTAGACGTGACCAAGGAAGTGACCATGGACTTTATTCGCAAGACCATCGAACACCTGGCGAGCAATGGTTGTGATCTCATTCGTTTAGATGCTTTTGCCTATGCGGTGAAGAAATTGGACACCAATGATTTCTTCGTGGAGCCAGACATTTGGGATTTGTTGGATAAGGTGCGTGATATGGCGGCAGGCTACGGTGCTGAGCTCTTGCCAGAGATTCATGAACACTATTCCATCCAATTTAAGATTGCCGATCATGACTATTATGTCTATGACTTCGCGCTTCCAATGGTGACCCTCTATAGCCTCTATAGTTCAAAAGTGGATCGCCTTGCCAAGTGGTTGAAGATGAGTCCGATGAAGCAGTTCACGACGCTCGATACCCATGATGGAATTGGGGTGGTTGATGTCAAGGATATCTTGACAGATGAAGAGATTGACTATGCTTCAAATGAGCTTTATAAGGTTGGGGCAAATGTTAAACGCAAATATTCCACAGCAGAATACAACAACTTGGACATCTACCAAATCAATTCGACCTACTATTCAGCGCTCGGAGATGATGATCGCAAGTACTTCCTAGCCCGTTTAATTCAAGCCTTTGCACCAGGCATTCCACAGGTTTATTATGTTGGATTCCTAGCTGGGAAGAATGATTTGGAACTCTTAGAAAACACCAAAGAAGGCCGCAATATTAACCGTCATTACTACAGCAATGAAGAAATTGCTCAAGAAGTAGAGCGACCAGTCGTGCAATCCCTTCTCAAGCTCTTTAGTTTCCGGAACAACTCACAAGCTTTTGACTTAGAAGGAAGCATTGAGGTGGAAACACCAGATGAACATACCATTGTCATTACGCGCCAAAATAAAGACCAGACTGTCACAGCAGTAGCCCGAATCGATCTTGCTGAGGGCACTTACCAAGTGACAGAAAATGGTCAAGAAATGGTGTTTTAAAAAAATATGAACGAACTAAAGGATAAGTAAAAAATGCTTATCCTTTTTCTGTTTTAGATGTTGCAACCGTTTACAAAACTATAAAACAATGGTACAATATCTATTGAAAGAAAGGAGGTCGCTTTATGAAAAAAATCATTTATCCATCTGCGGCCCTATTAGCTGCTTTTGCTCTATTATCCGTTCAAACAGCAAAGGCAGACACAGCTCAAGCGTCGGATCAAGCCAATGAACCGGCAGCAACAGTAGAAGAGGTGGTGGCTTCTCCAACGCCAGAAAGTACCACAGAAAATCAGGGAGAAGTGGCTGAAATACCGACGACAACAGACCGTGCAGCTGTCCCTGCTACCTCCCCAACGGTAACATCGACAGAGACGGCATCTCCTGAAGTGGAAAAACTGATTGAAAACATGCCACTCAAACAGAAGGTGACTCAAATGATCATGCCGGACTTCCGTAAATGGCAGGAGGCTAATCAGGAGTCGCCACAGGATCTCACCAAGGTCAATGCTGAAGTAGCAGATGCGATCGATAAATATGATTTTGGAGGCGTTATTCTTTTTGCTGAAAACGTCAAAGAGACCAAGCAGACCCTAGCTCTGACGCAAGATATGCAAAAGGCAGCGATTGAAAACAAAGCCAATAACGGGAAGATTCCGCTATTGTTAGCCATCGACCAAGAAGGAGGGATCGTCTACCGCTTGGGTACGGGTACAGCCCTTCCTGGTAATATGGCTATTGGGGCTACCAATGATCCCAAACTAGCGAAAGAAGCCGGTCAAATCATCGGACGTGAACTTTCTGCACTAGGATTGAATGTGGACTTTGCTCCAGTTCTAGATACCAATAACAATCCTCAAACCCTGTGATTGGGCTTCGTTCCTTCTCATCTGACCCGAACCGGGTTGCCTACTTGGGTATTCCGATGATGAAAGGCATTCAGGACTACAATGTGGCTGTAGCAGCCAAGCATTTCCCAGGTCACGGAGATACAGCGGTCGATTCACATACAGGTCTGCCATTGGTAGATAAATCTCTTGCCGAACTTGAAAAATTGGAACTCCTTCCATTCAAAAAAGCCATGGATGCTGGTGTAGACCTCTTGATGACGGCTCATATCCAATACCCGCAGATTGAAAAAGATCAGGTCGTTTCAAAAGAAACGGGTGAGAAAATCTATGTTCCAGCGACTCTCTCTGATGATATTTTAACGGGCTTGGTACGGAAGAAATACGGCTATAAGGGCGTGATTGTCTCCGATGCCATGGGAATGGATGCTATCGCTAAGAACTTCGGTGAGGTGGAAGCTGTGAAGATGGCCATCAAAGCAGGAGTTGATTTGGTCTTGATGCCAACGACCCTTCGCAGTAAGCCGATTTGACCAAGATTGATACCATTGTCAATGCAGTGGTAGATGCGGTCCAAACCGGTGACATCTCAGAAGAACGCTTAAATGAGTCGGTTCGCCGGATTCTGACCCTCAAAGAAAAACGTGGGGTCTTGAATTTTGATCCAAGTGCTCGGACAGCTGAAAAAGCAGAAGAAGCAGTCGGATCTACCCTCAACCGTGACTTGGAACGCAAGATTGCAGCAGCAGCGGTGACGGTTGTAAAAAATGAAGACAATACCTTGCCATTTAAGGTACAAACAGGGGACCATGTCTTACTCTTAGGAGCTTTTGAAAACGAAGTTCCTGGACTCAATTTGGGCATGCGTCGCTTAATTGCTGACGGAGTGCTTCCAAAAGATACCTCCTTTGTGGCCAAGAACTTCACTAAGGACTCCACCCTTGATAGTCTAAAAGAAGACCTAGAGAAAGCCACTCACATCGTAGTGATTTCAGAGATCGGTTATGAAGGGCAACTGGATAAAGATTTCTGGCGGACCAAGATCCCAACTGAAATCGTCAATTATGCCAATACCAACCATAAGAAGGCAGCTGTCCTTTCTATCTCTAAACCTTATGATGTAGCCAACTATCCCGCAGCCAAAGCCATTTTAGCAGTCTATGGAAATAAGGGAATGGATCCAACGGAATCCCTCAAACCAGACAATGCATTTGGTCCTAATATTCCTGCAGGAGTGGAAGTCATCTTCAATGGCAAGGAACATCTAGGTACCTTACCGGTGGATATTCCAAAAATTGTAGACGGAAAAATGTCGAAAACAGAGTACGCCTACCGTATTGGTCATGGTCTCTTCTATCCAGCACCTGCACCATTGCCAACACCAGAAACCCAAGATCCAACTTCACCAGTCCAAGATCCAACCCATCAGACACAACCAGTAGAGGTTGGTCACACAGGAACACAGGTCCTTGTTAGCAAGCAAGAAAAAGCTAGCACACTTGATGCTCCACAAGTTACTCCGATCGCTGTAAAACAAGCCACTGATCAGGCTCCTGCAAGTGTTTCAGCAAGTCCTGCATCATCGGTATTGCCAAACCGGTCAAACAGGGAACCTCCTCTCCCTCATGGGCATCAGCCTCTTAACCTTCCTTGGATCTTTTGTCTATCCAAGAAAGAAACACTAAAGGATTCAGAATCTCAATTGGGTGATTTCCCAATTGAGATTTTTTGGTAAAGTTTTACTAAAATTAACTCAAGTCGGCAATGATGGAATAGAAGTTTTAATCGGAGGAAAACCCTTTGTTATAGCCTTCTTTGGCATAAAATAAAAATTAAATAAAATTTTACTAAAAATACTTGAACTTTTACTTGTGATCAGATATAATACAAGTATAAAAACGTTTACAAAACTAAAGGAGTTTCTCATGACGACAACAATCACATCTCAAGATTTACAAGCAAAATTCCAGGCTGTCTTTGGGGAAAAGGCTGACTACACTTTCTTTTCACCAGGACGGATCAATCTGATCGGTGAACACACGGACTATAATGGTGGGCATGTTTTCCCAGCAGCCATTACACTTGGTACCTACGGAGCTGCAAGAAAGCGTGAGGATAAGGTCTTGCGTTTCTTCTCAGGAAACTTTGAAGACAAGGGGATCATTGAAGTTCCACTTGAAAATCTCCACTTTGAAAAAGAGCACAACTGGACCAACTATCCAAAAGGCGTGCTCCACTTCTTGCAAGAAGCTGGTCATGTCATTGATAGCGGTATGGATGTCTATGTCTACGGCAATATTCCAAATGGATCCGGTCTTTCTTCTTCAGCATCGCTTGAGCTCTTGATTGGCGTCATCGCTGAGAAACTATATGATCTTCAGTTAGATCGTCTAGATCTGGTCAAGATCGGGAAACAAACCGAAAATCACTTCATCGGAGTCAACTCTGGGATCATGGACCAATTTGCCATCGGTATGGGAGCTGACCAACGAGCTATTTATCTCGATACCAACACCCTAGAGTATGATTTGGTACCGCTGGACCTCAAAGACAATGTCGTGGTCATCATGAATACCAACAAACGCCGGGAATTAGCAGATTCAAAATACAATGAACGTCGTTCAGAATGCGAAACTGCCGTTTCTGAACTCCAAGAAAAATTGGATATCCAAACCTTAGGGGAATTGGATCTCTGGGCTTTTGATGCCTACAGCTACTTGATCAAGGATGAAAATCGCATCAAACGGGCTCGTCATGCTGTACTTGAAAACCAACGGACCCTCCAAGCTCGTAAGGTCCTTGAAGCAGGGGATTTGGAAGGCTTTGGCCGTCTCATGAATGCTTCCCACGTATCCTTGGAACATGACTACGAAGTGACAGGTCTAGAATTGGATACCTTGGTGCATACAGCCTGGGAACAAGAAGGCGTCTTGGGCGCTCGTATGACAGGAGCAGGCTTTGGTGGTTGCGCCATTGCCCTCGTAAATAAAGATAAGGTTGAAGCATTTAAAGAAGCTGTCGGCAAACGTTATGAAGAAGTCGTTGGCTATGCGCCTAGCTTTTATATTGCAGAAGTTGCGGCAGGGACACGGGTAATCGATTAAAAAGGAGATAGGATGACAGAACAGGTATTAGACGCATTTGTCACAGCGGTCATTAACGCCAGTGACTACGAAGAGATGGATCGGATTTATCTAAAAAATCGCGTCATGAGTCGCGTTGGAGAAGAAGGGCTAGACGGACCAGTCCAAAAAGAAGAGTTGATCGCACTTAAAGATCAGCTGGTAGAGATCGCTGTTGCAAATAGCAAGATCCAGGATAGCATGGCCGCGAAGGACAGCTTGGGTGCAGAGTTGATGGATTGGATCACACCTAGCCCTAGTCAGGTCAACCATCGTTTCTGGGAGACCTACCGTCAGTCTAAAGAAGACGCGATTGCGGATTTCTATGCCCTCTCTAAGCGCAATGATTACATCAAGGTAGAGGCCATTGCGCAAAATATTGCCTTTGAGGCAGAAACTCCCTACGGTTCTCTTGAAATCACCATTAATCTGTCAAAACCTGAAAAAGATCCTAAAGACATTGCAGCAGCCAAACTTGCCAAAGCCAGTCATTATCCAGCCTGCCAACTGTGTTTTGAAAATGAAGGCTATCAAGGTCGCCTAGACCATCCAGCCCGTGCCAATCATCGGATCATCCGCTTTGACATGGACGGTCATGATTGGGGCTTCCAGTATTCCCCTTATGCCTACTTCAATGAACACTGCATTTTCCTCGATAGCCAGCATGTTCCTATGGCCATTAGTCGCAAGACCTTTGAGCGACTCTTGACCATTGTCGAGACTTTTCCAGGCTATTTTGCGGGCTCCAATGCAGACCTGCCCATTGTAGGGGGGTCCATCCTGACTCATGATCATTACCAAGGCGGACGCCACACCTTCCCTATGGAGCTAGCTCCTGTGGAGGAAAGCTTTAGCGTTGAGGGATTTGGGGCTGTATCGGTAGGGATTGTCAACTGGCCCATGTCAGTTCTCCGCTTGCAATCGGACGACAAGGCACAATTGATTGCCCTGGCAGACCATATCCTAACAGCCTGGCGAGGCTACTCGGATCCAGCCGTTCAAGTCTTAGCGGTATCCGACGGTCAGCCCCACCATACCATTACCCCCATTGCACGGATTCGTGATGGGCATTATGAACTGGACTTGGTGCTCCGTGATAACCAAACCTCACCAGAGCATCCAGATGGCATTTATCACCCACATGCGGATGTCCAACACATCAAAAAAGAAAATATAGGCCTGATCGAGGTCATGGGTCTAGCCATTTTGCCACCTCGACTCAAGGAGGAGCTCAAGCAGGTCCAAGATTATCTGCTTGGACGAGAAAGCAGTGTGGCTAGTTACCACCAGGACTGGGCGGATGACTTGAAAGCCACTCACCCATCCATCACAGAAGAAGCAGAGGCAGAAGCTATTGTTCGTGAATCAGTCGGTCAGATCTTTGCGCGCGTGCTCGAAGATGCCGGAGTCTACAAGCGAACAGCAGAAGGCCAAGCAGCCTTTAGACGCTTTGTCGCGACACTTTAAGTGTGGAGAAGAGGCAGAAATTTGGTACAATAAGAGAGAAGACAAAGAAGCGAAAGGAAAACAAATGGCAATACTCGTACTCGGAGGAGCTGGCTATATCGGTTCCCACATGGTAGACCGTTTGGTCAATGAAGGACAGGAAAAAGTCGTCGTAGTCGATAGCCTGGTCACAGGACACCGTGCAGCGGTGCATCCAGATGCCGTCTTTTACCAAGGAGACCTAGCGGATCAAGACTTTATGCGCAGGGTTTTTAAGGAACATGCAGATATTGATGCGGTCATCCACTTTGCGGCATACTCACTAGTCGCGGAATCTATGGCAGATCCATTGAAGTATTTTGATAACAATACAGCTGGCATGGTCAAACTCTTGGAAGTCATGCATGAATGTGGGGTGCACTACATCGTCTTTTCTTCAACTGCTGCCACTTACGGTATTCCAGAAGAGATTCCGATTCTTGAAACCACTCCACAAAAACCGATTAATCCTTATGGCGAAAGCAAGCTCATGATGGAAACCATCATGCGCTGGGCCGATCAAGCCTATGGCATCAAGTATGTGCCCCTTCGTTACTTTAATGTAGCGGGTGCTAAACCTGACGGCTCTATTGGCGAAGACCATGGACCAGAGACCCACCTCTTGCCAATCGTCTTACAAGTGGCCCAAGGCAAACGCGAGAAGATCGCTATTTGGAGATGACTACAAGACACCAGATGGGACCAATGTTCGGGACTATGTCCATCCATTTGACTTGGCAGACGCCCATCTTTTAGCGGTTGAATATCTCAGAAAAGGGAATGAATCGACTGCCTTTAACCTAGGATCATCGACTGGATTCTCCAATCTTCAAATCGTTGAAGCGGCTCGCAAGGTGACGGGGCATCCGATCCCACTTGAGATTGCTGATCGTAGACCAGGAGATCCAGATACCTTGATCGCATCCTCTGAGAAGGCGCGTGATATCCTTGGTTGGCAACCAAAATTTGACAATATCGAAACCATTATCCAAACGGCCTGGGCTTGGCATTCTAGCCATCCAAATGGCTACAATGATCGATAAGGAGGGACTGCGAACATCATTTTTGAGGCTTTTCTAATAACATTTAAAACGACAGTTGATCTTGCTAAATGACTCGTTTCAGACGTCAGTCATTTCCTTAACCATCATAAAAAGTGAGGTATTCAAAATGAATAAAACCACAAAAATGTTAGCCGTCTTCTTGACAGCGGGTCTTCTTTTAGCTGGTTGCGGACAAAAAGAGAGTACGAAATCTACTAGTCCATCGTCCACTAAAGCGACCAGTAAAGCAACAAGCAAATCATCTGCTAAAGAAAAGAAATAAGAGTCATCAACTGATGAAAGCAAAAAAGAGGATGCACTAGCAGGTGCACAAAAAACCGTTCTCGAAACGAGTGATGAAGCAGGTAAGTCAACCATCACCTTGTACTACAAGGGAGATACCTTGTTATTACAAGAAAAAGTTGATGATTACGACGTCTCAAAAGTGCCTGGTGAGCACCCTCTTGAAACCATGAAAGAAGCCGTTGCTAAGAGTCAAGAAAAATTTAAAGATCTGATGGGCCATGGATTTGAACTGACATCAGAATACAAAGACGGAATCTTTTATATCCGCAATACCATTGATTACACAAAAATCGATTTTAATAAATTAAAAGAAATCGTCCCAGGCTTTAATCCCCTAGATGACAAAACAGTTAGTTATTCAGTAACGAAAGACAGTCTTATCAAGGGCGGAATGGTAGAAAAAAATAAACAAAAATGAAGAGCAGCTCAGTTTTCTGCTCTCTTTTTGGTATGAATTCATGGGCATATTTTGGTAGAATAGGATTTAAATAAAAGTGAGTTTAAAGAATGATTGGCAAAGGAATAAAGAAAATCCTTAAACTAAATTCTATTCATATATTTTTAAATAGTAAGGCGGTTGTAAAAATGACGAAAGCCCTATATATTCAAATAATATTCACCTTCACAGCTTTTTTTGGCTTCCTCCTTTTAATATATTTTTTTATTCTATAAAAGGGAGAAGAATATCCAGAAATATTCAACTATGCAAGTTATTGGAGAAGTGGTTAAACATAGTTATTTAAATGGTTCGGATTTAGCTGCCTTACCAGTTGTTGAATATGTGGTAGAAGGAAAAAAATATCAAAAAAACGTTTCTCTTATTCAACTTTTTGAAACAACAACTTCGAAAAAAGCGAAAGCTGACGTATTTGATACAAAATTTATCAGAAGTCCTTATCATGTATTAGATTTAAGAAAAATATTCCCAATTGGTTCTAAAATGACGGTATGGTGTAATCCCCAAAAACCTAAACAAGGCTACGTTGAAAGGTATCCAGGTCATGACAGAATCTTACGATTACATATCATTATTTTTTTGGTACTCTCTATATATTATTGATTGTGATAGTTACTTTTTTCTATGTCATGTAACGGAATAAGAGAATGCAGTTTACTTCCAATTTGATAGAAAAGTAATAGAAAACTCTTGTTTTATTTCAACTGAAGAACTGTATAAATTAGCGATTGAGTAAAGAAAGTAGTGGGACAGATAGTTTTCTGGTAATTATCAAAGAATTCGATGTCAATAAAAAACTAGCATTCCGAGAAAGAGATAGTGAGAGGTATAAAATCGTGAAAAATAGAATTCATTACATTACAAAACTTGAATTGAAAGATCGATTGCCTTTCAGTGGCTTTGTAGCAATTTTTGATGGGAAGAAGATCCAAAACAAAGAAGAGCTATTTCATTTTCTTGAAAAAATTGTCGGCCTTCCCGATGTGAATAATTGGTCGTCTATTACGGATTGGCTAACGGACCTCTCATGGATAAAAGCTGAAGAATACAGCTTTATCTTTGAAAATTATGATAGTTTCTTAAAAGATGACTTATCTTCTAAAGACTTAATTTTAGAAATTTTGGAAGAAAATGTTCTTCCTTGGTGGGAAAGTGATGTTGAAAAAAACATGTTGTTGACGGTAAGGTCAAGAGTTTTCAAGTTTACATAGTGGAAAAATTAAAAAATGGGAAAATTTTTATGGAGCTGTTTTATGGTAACAAATTGGATGTTCATCCTTATCAAAAAGGTAAATCTCGGGGCCCTGAACGAATAGTCATTGGTGATGATGGTTCAATTTGGTTTATTGAAGATCACTATCAACCATTTAATAGAATACGGTAGCATTTGATTAGAAAATTTACAGAGAAGCTGATCAAGTTTTATTACCAAATCCATGGCCATTAGACTGGATAGTTGATATATGAATTGTACCAAGTTAAGGTTTTGAATTATGAAAAAAATAAATATAAGAAATATACAGGCAAATTACAAGATTTAATTGACTTAGAATATCCAAGTCAGAAGTTATACCCAGGGAATTATACAGGATATATATAACTTAACTAAGAGTATAGGAAGAGGAGAAAATCTCGGCGATATTATTTTTTTTAGTTTAGCAAGAAGATTTGTAGATGAAACAATGGATTATAAAAGCGAAATTTTAGTAGTCTTAAAACAATTAGAGAAAGAGTTAAAAAAAGAAAAATTGATGGATATTAGATTAATTGATTTGATAATGAATCTAAGAATTGATTCCAATTACTGAGAAACAGTGGATCGAATCTGAAGGTAAACTTCCAGATGATTATGTATCGCCGCTTAAGTAAGGAAGGTATAAAATGAAGCCAACAAAACTAGAATGGGAAGATGTTATCCAGTTCGAAGAGGTAAAATGTTACGGTCAGCATATCTGGAGAGATGGTAATCATTTTTATTACGTTACGGAGGAGGGAGGAATTGCCCCTCAGCGTGTAGTTTATGAATTACCAAATGAGCTGTTTGCCTTATTAGAAAGTGGAGAGAGAACGCAGTTAGAAATATTAAGTAAACTTCAGACCGATCGTTGGCCACCGACGGAAGAAGAGAGAAAAGAGTCTAGAAGAAAATTTATAAGTAAATATCCGTCTTCTTTGATAGATGTCCCTAAAAATAGGAAACTGTTTTCTAAGGAAGAACTTGAAGAATTGATTCCAATTGCTGAGAAACAGTGGATTGAATCTGAAGGCAAACTTCCAGATGATTATGTATTACCATTGAAATAGCTAGCCTGCGTAGAACTTGTTTAGACACTGTTAGTTGTGGACAAGTTTTTTTAATTTAGGTACACTAAATGAATCTCTCCCAAAATGTGTTGAAAATATAGATAGAACCCCGGCCTTCTCTTAATGCAAGTGCGGGAAGAGTTGAAAAACTTCACCCTATAACCCTCTCCTCAAGCTATTTCATTTAATACCCTAAGTTTGGTATGAATGCCGCAATGATCAATAATAAGGAACTCAAGTCAGTCAGCTTGAGTTTTTTGTGTGAGCGAATGTGCTGGGAATACCACTAACTAGGCTTTTTTATAGCTGTGAAAGATGTTATAATATGAAAAAATTAAAAGGAGAAATGAATGGGAGATAAATACACAGTAAAAAGTGATCTTTCGGTGGCTGCTAAGCATGTTACTGCAATAGGATCTGCCAATAATCATTCAGCTATTACAGTTCAAAGAGATGAACAAACGACAGTTGCTGGTAATAATAGTGCTAAAAATGGTATTAGTCAATTTGAGAATCTTCAGACTCAACTATCGAATCATATTGTGAATATGATTCAAAATATCCATAGCTTAGCCGACCAATTTGAAGATAAGGATGCCATGATTCGTCAAAACTTAAATATTTTGAATACTATTCAGTCTAAGCCGTCATTCTCAAATGAAGCGAAATCAAAATACTTAGATGTATTAGAGGATTAGATATGAGTGCAGAAGATACATGGAATAAGCTCCATGAGAAAGAACTACAACTTTCAGATAAGGAGTGGGACCTATATCAGCGGATAGAAAAATTAGATTCGAAAAAAATGGAAGTAATGGATCATCTTTTGAATGATTCTCATTGGTTAAATGATCTAGATTTTCTTTTCGAAGGTAGTAGATATCAAAGTCAAATGATGAATGACCAGTTAGAATTCCAGCATCAAGTGAGAATAATGGAATACAGTCTGGATGAAGAATTAGAAAAACTTCGGAAAGAACATAAATCTATTGAAATGAAGTTAGATTCGATTCACCAAGAAAAAAGACGATTAGTGACGGAGGAAATCACATGAGTATAGATATGTATCTAGAATCCGCCAGAAGTCAGGCAACTAGTTTATCTAGTATATCCGCCCAGTGCGTGCAACAGAATATTGAATTGATTAAAGTTCTTGAAAATTTTGTAGCTGAAGAAGAGTTAAAAGGGCATGCTTACGACTCAGCAAAGGCGCATATTACAAGTACTGTAATTCCATTAATTCAAGGGATTGTCTTATACCAAGAATCACTGGCGGAGGACTGTCAAAAATTTGTCAGTCAATATACCTCTGATGTAGATAGTAAAAGTTGGCGTCAAGTGGATTTAGAAGAAAAAATTAGGGAAGCAGATCAAAAGATTTCCAGTCTAAGACAGTTAATGGAAACAAAATCGGATAATAAGATTTCAGCTTTTCTAAATCTTTCGGTATCCATAGCCGTATTTGAGGGAGTAAAACAAAAGTTACAGAAAATATTAATTAGCCTGCTTACTTATAATGCAGTCTCTCCAATTATCTTTTTAAATTCAGAGCGCTATTTATTTGCTGTTCAAATGGGTTTGTACAAGCTACACAATCATGGGATGCTGCTAGCGGAACCTACTTGCCTCCAAGTAGTGGAACTGATCTATCGTGGAAGCAAACAATCTCTTTAGGATGGCAAAAACGACAAGCAGTCCTGAACAAAGTGAAGAACCCGAAGGTTGAAACGTTAGAAGAAAAACTCTCAAAAATGTCACGTGCAGAACTGGAGGAAGAGTATGGTTCTGTAATTCAATCATATAAAAGGTTTCTTACAATGGGACAAGGCGATAATGTGACTGCTACTATGGATTTTGAGGATGTGAAACTAATTTGGAAGCGATATAATGAAGTGAAGGATGATCACTTAGGATTATTACCTTCAGAATTAGCCAAGGTGGACCCAAAATTTAAGAAACGTATTGATGCAATGGATCAAGAAGCGTTAGAAGAGGCCTACCCAGAACTTAAAACATTGATCTCCATGGCTCATGTGAATCCCTATGCACAACTATTTAAATCTGAAACAGAACGCGCTAATTATGATTACCTACTAGATCGCTATTTCCTTTTAGATAGTCAAAAAATGCTTAGTTGGCGAGATCCCGCCTTTCAAACTAAATATGATTATTATATAATTGAAGAAGGAATTGATCCTTTTACAGGCAAACCAGCTACACAAGAAGAAATCAATCGGGCAAAAAATATCAAAAAGGTGAGAACTGTTACTGAGAGCTTCCAACTGGCAAGTACCCTGTATACCTCTTATGTTGGATACAATCAGTACTACAATAAACCCTATACAACGTTCTCGGATGTATTTAGTAAAGTAAAAGGGAAAGTTCCATTCTTCAATAGGAAACCAGTAATTCCTGAGGTAAACCCTAAGGTAGATACCAATGTTAAAACTATAACAGAACCAGCAAAAACTTATGATCGTGAACGCATTTTACGAAATATAGAAGAGAGCAAAATTGCGAGAGAAAGTTCGAATTTTAAACAGTATGTGGCTAAGGAATATGCCTTAGCTGAAGAGATTAGGTATAAAAACTATTGGAATGAGCCAATATTAACAATACCTAAAGGAAGTAGACCAAATCCAAAAACATATGTGAATTCGGAATATCTTACAAAACATTTTGCAGAATTCAATGAAGGAGCAACAGTTATTCAAACTGAGTGGGCTTATACAAACTATTCAGAAGCTAACGGTTTTGTAGGCGTACCTGATGATAATACACTTTTTGTTATGCCAGCAAAGTATGCTGATAAGGTTATTCAAAATTCTAACGGAAACATTAACTATATTGAGGAAAAATTAGGGTTTCCTAAAGGTTATTTTAAATATGGGGGTGGTTTAGTTAGAATTGATATAAAAGATTTGAGTGATTTAAATTTAAGACTCCCTAGTGGTAATGAGATAGGAGCAAACTCATTTTGGATACCTGGGGGAGAAACTTCAGGTGGAGTTCCTGAAGCTATTTTGAATACAGTCCCATTAGATAGGACTAGAGTTAGTAGGATAGGAATAAAATAAATTGAAAGGATAACCAATGAATTTTAGAACAAAAATTATAGAAGCTATTAAAGAAGGAAACGTTGAAGATATACTTCGCGGAAGACAAAAGTATCGAATTGAACCTCCAACTTTTGTTCCAGATGTTTTTCCTACAGATATTAATCAGGTACTGTTTGAATATTTTTATAATCAAAGTGATATCAAAAACATACAATTATTATTAGAGAACTCTTTAATTAAATTGACACAGAGCTCAGCTACGGATTTGTATATTTCAATATTATTTTTCGATTCAATACTCTTTATGGAAGATAAGGGTATTGCCACTTTTAAAGTTGATACTTCGAAATTAGTAGCTGAAATAGCAACTGGGATACAAAAATTTCGGGAACAGCTAACGAAAAGTATAACTTTTAATAATGGATTAACCAAAAAAGACCCTATGAATGTAATTGTCCGCTTCAATCAGAGATACAAAAGCAAATATAATTTTTCAATTCTTGAGGATTAGAAATAGGCTAGAACAAATGATAAAAAGAGAATACGATATATTCAAATATCAAAACAATAGTTCTAGCTTAATGATTAGTTTTTTTGAGCCTTATTATCAAACTTTGTGCGAATTTTTTGATACAGAAGTCCATAATTTTTACCCTCACATTCAAAAAGAATTAGAGGCAGTTGTAACAGGTCGAAAAGCAGAGTCTGACTTTGGCGGTAATATGCTCAATATTGATATAGGCAAAGAAGAAACTGAATTATATTATCAAATAGATGATGAAAACCTTGGAGACCCTTGCTTTATTCCAACTGAAGAACTGTATAAATTAGTTCTTGAATGGAAAGAAATGGAAGAAAGAATGAAAAGAGGGGAAGATATTTTTCCGGTGACTTTAGCGGATTGACGTTGAAATAATTCCCCAAATAATGAAGAAGTGATGAACAATAAAGAATTTGAAGATTTATTTTATAAAGTCCCTGAAGGGGTTGATTATGCAGACATATTGGAAGATGTTGATCTAGAGGATGTTCCTGAAGAAACGATTCAAAAGTTGACTTCATTATTGGACAGTGATGATGACTATTTACGTTATCAATCCTCTAGATTGTTGACCATTTGGGGAATCAGAGAAGGCTTTGATGTCTTGACCCAGATGTTCAGTCAAGGACAATTAGAGTGGATGATTTCGCATCGTCTGCATGGTTATGATGATACCAATCGGATTTTTCTATATGATATCGTAAATTATTGGGCGAGCCGGTATGATTTGGGCGAAGAGAAGATAGCTAGAGGGGAAATTTATCCTTATGTTTGTAAAATCATCGAACAGGCTGAGACTGGATATTATGATATTTCAAAAATATATCGACTGGTTAGCGAGGAACATTATACGGAATACATCCCCTACTTGAAACACTTCCTTTCAACCATTATGGACAAACCTGAGGATAATTATTGGCGAATTCATGATACCTTGAAGCTATTCCTCAAGGTAGAGCCTGATTATGTGACACAGTTATTAAAAGAAAAGCAAAAATCATTGGGAGATTTTGGAATCGAGGATAAAGGTGAAAGACATTAAATTTTATAAAGTAAATGATGATTATGGTTTTATGTCCAATTTTGCTCCCTACCCTTTTTCAGATGGTAGCAGAATCTGGCCAACATCAGAGCATTATTTTCAAGCACAAAAGTTTTTAGTGCCCCAAATTCAAGAGAAAATTCGTCAGATAGCATCTCCAATGGATGCTGCTTTAGAGGGACGCAATCGTCAAAATCCCTTGAGACCAGATTGGGAAGAGGTCAAAGATGAGGTGATGCTCCAGGCCCTTCGGATGAAATTTAGCCAAAATCCCGAAATCGCTAAAGAATTGCTGGCGACGGGAGATGCCATCATCATCGAACATACGCGAAATGATGCCTACTGGGCTGATGGGGGAGTTGGCTCTGGGAAGAACAAGCTAGGCCTGCTCTTAATGCAAGTGCGGGAAGAGTTGAAAAACATCACTCTGTAACCTCTCCTCTAGCTATTCCACCTATTTCATGCTAGAATAAAGAAAAACACATTTGGAGGCATTATGAATCAGACAGTGACTTATTTGCAGGAATTAACAGCCATTCCTTCACCGACCGGTTTTACACGAGAGATTGCAGACTACTTGGTCAAAACCATTGAAGGCTTTGGGTACGAAGTAACTCGGACTGCTAAGGGCGGCGTGAATGTAACCGTGCCTGGTGTGATCACAGACAAACAACGCTATGTCACAGCCCATGTGGATACCTTGGGGGCTATTGTCCGCGCGGTGAAACCAGATGGCCGTCTCAAGTTGGACCGTATCGGTGGTTTCCCATGGAATATGATTGAAGGGGAAAATTGTACGGTCCATGTAGCCAATACCGGAAAGACCCATTCTGGGACGATTTTGGTCCATCAGACTTCTTGCCATGTCTATAAGGATGCGGGGACTGTCGAGCGGACCCAGGACAATATGGAAGTCCGTCTGGATGAAAAAGTAACCAATGAAAAAGAAACCCGTGCCCTTGGTATTGAAGTGGGGGACTTTGTCAGCTTTGATCCTCGGACCATTGTGACAGACACCGGCTTTATCAAATCTCGTCACTTAGATGACAAGGTGAGTGCAGCGATTCTCTTGAATCTTCTGCGCGTGTACAAGGAAGAACAGATCCAATTGCCAGTAACGACTACCTTTGCCTTTTCAGTCTTTGAAGAAGTGGGGCATGGGGCTAATTCTAGTATCCCAGCTCAAGTGGTTGAATACTTGGCAGTGGATATGGGGGCTATGGGAGATGACCAAGCGACGGATGAATACACGGTATCCATCTGTGTCAAGACGCTTCAGGACCTTATCACTACGAATTCCGTCAGCATTTGGTAGCCTTGGCAAAAGCCCAAGAAATCCCTTATAAGTTGGATATCTATCCTTTCTATGGATCAGATGCCTCTGCAGCCATGAGCGCAGGAGCAGAAGTCAAACACGCTCTTCTTGGAGCTGGGATCGAGTCTAGCCACTCATATGAGCGGACCCACTTGGATTCTGTCGTCGCAACAGAGCGCATGGTCGATGCCTACCTCAAGAGCGAATTGGTAGATTAAAAATTGGAACTACTCTTCGGAGTAGTTTTTTCATAAACTAAAATTTTCTGAAAATTCCTTTTCTTCTGAAAATCATTGTGGTATAATCTTAAAATAAACTTAAAATTTCTTAAGGAGTTTTACATGAAAAAAAGAAATGTCATTGCACTTGCGGGAGTTGCCCTCCTTTCAGCAGGTATCCTAGCCGCTTGTTCGGGTGGTTCTAAATCATCTAGCTCAAGCAACGGTCAAAAATTCTCATATGTCTATGAGACTGAGCCAGAAAACCTAAACTATATCACATCTGGTAAAGCAGCAACCCACGATATCACAGGGAACTTGATTGATGGTTTGTTTGAAAATGACAAATACGGTAACTTGATTCCATCTCTTGCAAAAGATTGGACAGTTTCGCAAGATGGCTTGACTTATACTTATAAACTTCGTGATGATGCCAAATGGTATGATTCAGAAGGCGAAGAGTATGCGGATGTAACAGCTAAAGATTTCGTCACAGGGATCAAATATGCGGCTGATAACAAATCAGAAATGCTCTACATCATCCAAGATTCTATCAAAGGCTTGAATGACTACGTCAGTGGTAAAAATAAAGATTTCTCAGCTGTAGGAGTAAAAGCAGTTGATGATCATACCCTTCAAATCACTTTGAACCAACCAGAATCTTACTGGAACTCTAAATTGACTCTTGGGATCACTTTCCCTGTCAACGAAAAATTCGTGAAATCAAAAGGGGATAAATTCGCCCAAGCAAGTGACACCAGCTCCCTTCTTTACAATGGTCCATACATCTTGAAGAGCTTTACTTCTAAATCTTCTATCGAAATGACCAAGAATGAAAACTACTGGGATAAAGACAAGGTCTACATCTCAGATGTGAAATTGGAATTCTACGATGGACAAGACCAAAGTAAATTGGCTAAATCATTCGGTGAAAATGCTCTTAGCTTGGCAAAACTCTTCCCAACTGGATCTGGTTACTCAGAGCAAGCCAAAGAATTCAAAGACGAAATCACCTACACTCCTCAAGACGCCGCTTCTTATGTTATTGGTACCAACATCGACCGTCAATCTTACAAACACACAGCTAAGAAGACCGATGAAGAAAAACAATCTACTAAGAAAGCTCTCTTGAACAAGGACTTCCGTCAAGCGATCAGCTTTGCCTTTAACCGTGAAGCTTATGCTGCTCAATTGAACGGAAAAGACGGAGCAAGCAAGATCATCCGTAACCTCTACATTCCACCAACATTTGTCCAAGCTGATGGTAAAACCTTTGGTGAAATGGTGAAAACACAATTGGATACCTACGGAGATGAGTGGAAATCTACTAAACTAGACGATGGTCAAAACGGTCTCTTCGATGCTAAGAAAGCGAAGGAAGAGTTTGCAAAAGCGAAGACTGCCTTGGAAGCAGAAGGTGTGAAATTCCCAATTCACATCGATATGCCTGTGGACCAAACCACTCCATCAAGAGTTCAACGGACTCAATCTTTCAAACAATCAGTTGAGGAAGCGCTTGGTAAAGAAAATGTTGTCATCGATATCCAAATGCTTTCGAAAGAAGACCTTCAAAATGTGACCCTCTTTGCACCAAATGCGGCTGGCGAAGACTGGGATCTCTCTGATAATGTTGGATGGAGCCCTGACTACCAAGACCCATCAACTTACATGGATATCTTGAAAGCTTCATCTGGTGAAAATACTAAGACTTTCCTTGGATTTGACCCAAGCGAAAACAATGAAGCAGCTAAAAAAGTTGGTCTGTACGACTTTGAAAAGATGATTAAAGATGCTGGTGCAGAAACACAAGACGTCAACAAACGCTATGAAAAATATGCGGCTGCGCAAGCTTGGTTGACTGATAGCGCCCTTGTTATGCCAACTTCTTCATCAACTGGACGTCCATTCTTGACACGTATCGAACCATTCTCAGCTCCATTTGCATGGACTGGTGGTAAAGGAAAAGACCACGTGATCTACAAAGGAATGAAACTCCAAGACAAAGCTGTGACAAGTGCTGACTACAACAAAGCCCTTGAAAAATGGCAAAAAGAACAAACAGAGTCAAATAAAAAAGCACAAGAAGATCTTAAGAAACACGTTAAATAAGGATCGATAACCGAGGCTGATGCCTCGGTTTTTTTGTGGATCATATGAATATCTGTTTGATATTAAAACGCTTACATAGTATAATGGGAGTGTTGATTACAAAAAGTTAGGAGACTGACATGAAAAAGAAAACAATGGTTTCCATTGTCGCATCGAGCTTACTGATCGCGCCAATGGTTTTGTACCAAGTAGCAGCAGCAGATGAGCAGACAGAAGAGTTAGCACCATCGACAGAAGTGGTCCATGCTCCATCTACTGAAGCAACACCGACAGCACGTGACACAAGTACTAGCTCTAGTGAAGAAAGCGCAAGCACAAGTGAGGCCTCGCTGGATCGGGTGGCAGGTGCCAATCAAGTAGCCCCTGCTACAGAAGAACACTCAAGAAAAAGTGAGCCTACTGTCCCAGTAGCAACTCCAGCAGTAACAAACAGGGAAGCTGCACCTCAATCCACTCCTACTTCAGAAGCACCGGCAACAAGTCAGGATTTGGCAAAGGTCACAGGTTCGACCCTTACAGCGGATCAGACCTCTAAAGAGTTGACAGTGCAAGATGCTGTTAATGGCTTGCTTCAATGGGCAGCAACGGATCCAAGCCAATTAGGCCAAAGCCAAGCAGATCGGGAACGCTTTGCCAAGAGTTTGGGCTTGATTGAAACATCAGAAGATCTGACCCGTAAAGTCAGTCAGCCAGAATTGGCCAAGATGTACGAAACAGCTAAGAAACTCTACGATGCTTACCGGGCTGAAAAGAAAAGCCCTCTCTTTTTAAATGGTCGGGCCCAGCCTATTTTCCCTTATACGACGGGAGAAAAAGCAGACGAAGACTACAAATATGAGGACAGCCAAATTGTCCGCTTCCCAGTCTATGTTGAAACAGACTATGACACCGATGCAGATGGTAAGCCAGACTTGGTTAAAGCCATTGTTCAATTACCGAAAGCAGTCGCGCAAGGCGATTTTAAGGCAGCAACCATTCTCGAAGCGCGTCCTTACGTAGCAGGAACACTAGATGAAAACTACGTGACCCTTGAAAGTCTGGGGCTTCCGACAGACGGCAGCTACGACATGAAGAAACTGCACAGCCAACCTTCAAAGAGACAGCCAGTTGGCAGTGAAACGACAGAAGAAGCAGCGAAAAAGCCAAAGCATCGGATTGGTACTACTACAGTCCCTACGAGTATATCTATGACTATGAAGATCTCAACTGGTACGACTATTTCTTGGTCAGAGGCTATGCCTTTATCTCGAGTGCTGGACTTGGTACCAAGGGATCAGAAGGATTTAACACGACAGGTTCTGACCTCGAAATCAATGCCTTCAAGAATATCATCGAATGGGTCAATGGCAAGCGCAAGGCCTACACCGATAAGACTAGCAATATCGAAATCAAGGCAGACTGGGCAAGTGGCAATGTCGCAATGACCGGTCTATCATGGGCTGGCACCACAACCTTTGGTGTGGCTGCGACAGGCGTAGAAGGCCTAAAGACCATCGTTCCAGCAGCTGGGATCGCCTCTTGGTATGATTATTTCAATAGCCAAGGGACCCAATTTGGCAATGCCCCTTATAGTGACCTTTCATGGCTCTCCCTCTATGTTAGCACGCGGATGCTGGACCAAGACGATTGGGCTGGCATTTGGCAAAACTATTCCAACTACATTAACCAATTGAACAAGGACCAGTACGCTCATGATCGCAACTACAGTGATGTCTGGAAGGAGCGGGATTATACCCTTCATCCAGAAAATCTCAAGACCAGCGCTCTGATCGTCCATGGCTTGAACGATGACAATGTCAAGACCAAACATTTTGAACTCATGTACGATGCCCTCAAGAAAGCGGGCCAAGATGTCAAGCTCTATCTCCACCAAGGAGATCACGTCTATCCAGCGGCTATGTCTCGTGGCTACGGCATCACCGCCAAGGGCCAAGATTTCTATGACCTGCTCAATACCTGGCTGACTCATTACCTCTATGGCGTGGACAATCACGTCGAAAGTTTGCCAGCGGTTCTAGCTCAAAATAACTATGATCCAAGCAAGTGGACCAGCTATGATAACTGGAAGAGCAGTCAACGTCTCTTCTTGAATGCTCAGTCGAAACGCTTGGAAGAAACCATTTCAAGCGACTATGCGGCTGCGGGTGTTGAGATCGCTAACCGTAATGAAACAGTCAGCAAAGCCTCTTCTAAGGCTAATCTGACCTTTGTGTCGGATGTCACTGAGGACACTACGATCAAGGGCCACATTCCCGTTCATTTCAAGGCAGCTCTTGCCAAAGGTCAAGGAAAGAATTTCCAAATTAATGCTCTTCTGGTAGACGTGGCAGATCAAGACTTTGACGTGGTAGGAAATGGTAGTGTCAAGCAAGATAAAACAGCAGATGCTTTCTGGATGGGAAGTAATTTAAGCAACCTATCTATAGCGGAATACGAAACTATTAAGGCCAAGTACAAGGTGATCGCAAAAGGCTGGATCAACCTTGCTAACCCTGAGTCTGGCTACGATTCAGCCAGCTCTCGCGCAAGCATCGAGCCTAAAGTAGGAGAATTCCACGATTATACGGTCTATCTGCAACCAAATCTCTATACGGTGAAGAAAGGTCACAAGTTAGCTCTAGTCTTTAACACCTATGACCCATCTGATTTAACGGTGGAGCACCCATATGAAGTGACCTTCAAGACAGATTCTATCCAGGCTGTGATTCCAATTGTCGAAAAGACCCGCGCCCAAAAGGCAAGCTATCTACCAAGTGCAAGCGATACAGACTATGCAAACCTGCCAGAAGTTGAAGGAGCTGCTCTAGTAGCACCAGAAGTGCACTACAAGGAAGAATATACGTTTCCAACCCCAGAACATCTTGTCCAACCAAGCCAAGATTTTCCTGAAAAGGTCGTTGAGATGAAGACCGCATCAGCTGCCCAAGAGCACCCTCACCTTGCTCTAGCTGTATCCTATGGCTCTCAATTTGTTTCACCAGGATTGGCAGAAGATCCTCAAGCTCCAACTCCTGCAGTAGAAGGAGGGCATGCGGACCATACGCTTCCACAAACAGGTAGCAAAGAACATGCTCTGGGTCTTTTTGGTCTGTTTACCCTGACAGCTTCTAGCCTCGTCTTTTGGCGCAAGAAGAAAGAAGATGCCTAAGGAGTCCCCGTAGCAAATATTTCTAAAATGGCATTATTTAGTGTAAAATAAAAGTAGAAATGCAGAATCAGTAGTCACTACTGAAAAAGGAGGAAATATGGCACACGTAATCACAGATGCAACTTTTGAACAAGAAACCAGCCAAGGACTTGTCTTGATTGACTTTTGGGCAACTTGGTGTGGTCCATGCCGCATGCAAGCTCCAATCTTGGATCAGTTGGCAGAAGAAGTACATGAAGATGATTTGAAAATCTGTAAGATGGATGTAGATGAAAATCCAAATACAGCGCGTCAATTCGGTATCATGTCGATCCCAACTCTTCTCTTTAAAAAAGATGGACAAGTTGTCAAACAAGTGGCTGGAGTTCATACGAAAGCGCAATTGAAAGAAATCATTGCAGAATTGAGCTAAAAAGAAGACTCGTTTTCCAAACTGGAAAACGAGTTTTTTAATGGTGTGATTTTCTTTAAAATAAAGGCAGCAAACATTGACAGCGCTTTCTTATAATGCTAAAATGAAGCTGTGTTTCCTATAAAATTTTTACAGAAAAAATTCTCCTAGGAATATGTTGATCCTAGGAGAAAATCACATTTATTGGTTATTGGCCCTCTGTATCTTGGGCTACCCAGACGCTGACGGAGCGTTCTGCCACTGGGAATTCGGCAGTACCGTCTTCTTGAACTTGGACAGTTTCGCTACAATTCTCTAGGACATCATAGTAGGTGAGTCCTGCATATGATGAGCCAATCTCCATGACTTTGTAGCAGCTTGGTTATTCGATATCAAGCAGGCAATTGGTGCTGATTCTTCTGTACCTGAGCGTGTCCAACCGATGCAATTAGGATCATCGAAGTAGTCCGTTTGTTCCCCGTAGGCCAGATCTTTACGGACCCATAGGAGACGATCGAGAACCTCTTGGAAACTTTCTTGTGCAAATTTGCCCTCGATACCGTAGTAGTCTCCATAGAAGACACAAGGCAAACCAGCTTCACGAAGTAAGATCAAGGCATAAGCTGCAGGCTTAAACCATTCTTCAATGGTAGATTCCAAGGCTTGCCCTCTCTGGGTATCATGGTTGTCCACAAAGGTTACAGCCTGTTCAGGATGATGTTGCACCAGTGTTCCATCAAAAATAGTTCTCAGGTCGAAATTTTCACCCTCTTGGCTGGCTCTGAAGAAATTTTGGTGGAGGGCTACATCGATCAAGTCGTATAAGTAGTCAATGCTTTCCAAGTATTCATCATTGGTCTCTTTATCCCCATTCCAAAACTCGCCAAAGACATAGAAATCTTCACCGTACTTTTGGGTGATATTGTGGATGAAATTCTTCATAAAGAAGGAGTCGATGTGTTTGACGGCATCCAGACGGAAACCTTCTACACCAGTCGTTTCGATAAACCATTCAGCCCATTGATCGAGATTTTCTACAACCTCGGGGTGTTTGAAATCGATATCGGCGTACATGAGGTAATCGTAATTCCCATTCTCATTGTCCACCAGATCCCCATGGGCCCAACCTTTATTGTCTCCTTGGATTTGGTAGATCCCACTTTTATTACGAGAAGCATCGTAGTCGGTACCGGTGAAGTGGTACCAATGCCAGTGGAAGTCATTATAGGCTCCATTTCGGCCATCAAAGGTGAATTTAGTCCATCCTTGAATGGTGAAGGGCTCAGTGAGGATCTTGTTTCGATCCATCGGATCGACCTCAACGACTTCGAACTCCTCTAGACCATCTGCTGCAGCTTTGTGGTTGAGAACGACATCGGCCATTGGTTGAATACCCGCAGCTTTGAGGGCTTGAATGGTTTGCAGATAATCTTCTTTGAAGCCATATTTGGTGCGAACCGTCCCTTTTTGATCAAACTCGCCCAAATCAAAGAGGTCATAGACACCGTAACCAACGTCATTGTTGGAAGTAGCTTTAAAGGCAGGTGGCATCCAGACCTTGCGAATGCCCAAGTCTGCTAAGTGTTGCGCATCTCCAGCAAGACGCGTCCAGTGGTTCCCATCAGCTGGTAAGTACCACTCAAAATATTGCATTAAGGTTTGATTTTCCATCGTTATTTCTTCTTTCATGTGAATGTCCTTATTTTACCAAAAATAGTTGGATGCGACAAACGTTTGTACTGGAAGCAAGCCCTTTCTTATAAAGAAATCGCATACAGGAAAGAAGTGAAGTCGGGAGATAATGGCATAGAGTCATGGTTGCCTGTTGGCCACAGAGACATAGAAGTCAGATAGTAGGGATATCCATTATTTCATTTATAAATAGTAGCAAAGAAGGGTGGTTTTGAAAATGAAACGAACCAATAGAGAGAGCATCGAAGCGATTTTTACCCAAGCCTTGGCGATTCCAAGCTTCACCAACACTGAGACAGAGCAAGGAATCGAAGCCTATCTAGATCAACGGATTGCCCAGATCCCCTATTTTAAGGAACATCTGGACCACTTTGGGCGCTATCAGGTGCCAGAGGATCACTTGCATCGATCGGTCAATTGGGCCTTGGTCGATAAAGGCAAGAAAAAAACTCTTATCCTGTTTCATCATCATGATACAGTCGATCTTGAAGACTATGGAAATTTGTCAGAAATCGCGCTCGATTCTGATAAAGTAGCAGCAACCTTGAAAACACTGGATATGCGTCCAGATATGCAGGAGGATTTAGCTTCTGGTCAATGGAAATTTGGTAGAGGGTCTTGCGATATGAAAGCAGCCTTGGCCCTTCAATTAGGGGTTCTGGAAGCCTATGCAGCGGATCCCTCAGGAGGTCAGGTCAATCTGCTCTATCTCTCTGTTGGAGACGAGGAATCCTATTCACGTGGGATGCGGGGAGCCCTAGGCCTACTCACAGATTTACAGGAAAAGTTTGATCTGGATTATGTATTAGCAGTGGATTCAGAACCCTTTGAATCGGATCTAGAAAAAGAAAAAGTCCTTCATATTGGTACAGTCGGTAAACTCATGCCAGTCGTTGTGGCACAAGGCGTCTTGTCCCATATGAAGGAACCCCTAAAGGGAATCAATGCTTTATCTCTCCTAGTAGCAGTCGCATCAAAACTGGATCTTCACCCAGACTTATCTGACCAAGCCTTGGGTGAGCAGTCTCCTCTTCCTTCTTGGTCTTATCTGAGGGATTTGAAGGAGCAGTACGATGTATCGACCGTGCTTTATGCGGCTGGTTATTTCAGTGTGCTGCATTTGAAGAAAACGCCCCAAGAGCTCCTAGAGCGGATTTATGAGCTTAGTCAGGAGGCCCTGGATGACTTTTACAAGAAGTATGAACACTTGCAGGATCAGGCTGGTCAAGACCATATGATTGCAAGGCCAAGAGTCATCACCTATCAAGAACTAGAGGAACGTTGCCAAGGTATAGAGGGCTACCAAGCCTTTAAGGAAGCTTCCAACAAAAAGTCCGAACACGATTTTCGTAATGGGACCAGCTACCAGAGCCTTGCGATCCAGCAAATCCAGAGACTTCTAGAGTTTCTTGGAGATAAGAATCCAATGGTGGTCATTGGTTTTGCGCCCCCATATTATCCTTCTATGAATTGTCGCTTTTTGGACAATACAGAACTCAAAATCGAGTCCTTGATCGAGGATTACCGCCAGTATCTGGATCAAAAGGGTTATACCTTAAAAGTCGAGGAATACTTTATGGGGATTAATGACACCAGCTATTGTGCCTTGGAAAAGGATGTGGCCTCTTATCAAGTCGTGCTAGATAGCCTCGCCACTCCGGCTCAAATTTATGATCTGGATCTGGATAAAATTGCTCGAATTCAGGTGCCAGCGATCAATCTAGGTCCCTGGGGGAAAGAACTGCACAAGCGAGGAGAGCGGGTCTACCAAGAAGATTTCTTGGCGACCATTCCAACCTACCTGCTAGATATCCTCTATCATTTCGATGATCGCTTATCACAATAAAATAAAAAGACGCTCCCAATGAGGAGCCTACAAGGAGTTAACATGATTACATTTCACGGAGTAACAAAAGATTACGATGGGCACATTGCCCTCAACCACTTGGACTTGACCATCGAAGATGGACAAATTGTCGGCTTGATTGGCCACAACGGAGCCGGTAAGTCCACAACCATCAAGAGTTTGGTCAGTGTGATTACCCCAACCACTGGGACCATCGAGGTAGATGGTCAGGACCTTTATAGCCATCGGCTAGCGGTCAAAAAGAAGATCGGTTATGTGGCAGATTCACCGGATCTTTTCTTGCGTCTTACAGCCAATGAATTCTGGGAGTTGGTTGCTACCTCTTATGATATGAGTCAGAAAGACTGTGATCAACGCTTGGAGGAGCTTCTTAGGATCTTTGATTTTCAGAGTCACCGCTATGAAGTGATTGAATCCTTTTCCCATGGGATGCGCCAGAAGGTCTTTGTCATTGCAGCCCTCTTGTCAGATCCAGATATCTGGGTCTTGGATGAACCGATGACCGGGTTGGATCCCCAGGCCTCTTACGATTTAAAACAAATGATGCGCCAACATGCGGATCGGGGAAAGACGGTTATTTTCTCTACCCACGTCTTAGAAGTAGCCGAACAACTCTGTGATAAAATCGCCATTCTCAAAAAAGGAAATCTCATTTTCTATGGGACGATCGAGGAATTAAAGGGCCAACATCCAGACCAAAGTCTGGAAAGTATCTATCTCAGCCTAGCAGGGCGCAAGGAAGAAGGTGGCGATCATGCGTCTTAAGATCATCCAGCAGCTGGTCAATGTCAATATCATCTATGCCAGCCAGCCAGCTCAGATTGCCAAATTACGTGCCAAACAGGCCAAAAAACCGGACGTCAAACTCAATGTTGCCCGCAAATCGGTGCTCAACTATCTCTTTTTAGGATTGGTCTATTTCGTCTTGTTTGGTTTGCTCTTTAGTATCTATGACTTTGTGAGCCAACCTGCCTTCTTTGTCAATATGGTTGCGCTCTTTTCCTTGATGACCATTTCCCAAGGCTTTATGAGCTTCTATAATGTCTTTTATGAAAGCAAGGACCTGCAGTTTTACCGGCCTTATGCCTTCTCAGATGCGGAAGTCATAGCAGGTAAAAGTGTCTCGGTCATCCTGACCCTCCTTATGGCTATCCTTCCCTTGATTAGCTATTTTTTGATCCTCCCTGTGCAAGCAGGTGGTTTCAATCCGTTAGGGATCCTGCTAGGCCTTCTTTGTGCCGTGATTCTCTTAGCCGTTCTCTTTTTAGCGACGATCATACTCTCTCATTTGATCACCAAGACCCTCTTTTTCAAAAAACACACGACTCTGGTCTCCAACATCATGATCGGAATTGGCTCCCTCCTCAGTCTAGGCGCCTATCTTTATTTGAATCTAGTCCAAACCCATCGGGTAGAGGTTACGGGTGGAGCCGATATTCCCATTCTTTTTCCACCTTTTGTTGCCTTTCATCAGTTTATCCTCCATCCTTTTGATGGAGGAGCGATCCTTGGCCTCTTGGGCTGGATCCTAGTGCTTTTGGTCTTGATCGGCCTGGTTCGCAAAATGGTCATCCCACAATTCTATGATGCAGCCCTTGCAGTTGCGACCAACCAAACCGTCAAAGAGCGCGTGAGAGCGATCCATGTGGGCCAGAAAGATTCCTTTAGACGATTTGTCATTCAGTATCATCGCAGACTCTTGCTTGATGGAACACTCATGGTGCAAGTCCTCTTGATGATGAGTATTCTGCCTTATATTTTCTTACTCAGTGGAGCAGTGGGAGCTTCCAAAAATATAGGCGGATTCAGTTCTTACTTGACGCCCCAGTATCTAGTCCCACTAGCTCTCGTTGCCTTTCTGATTGGAGTTTTCAATAGTTTTGGAGGCTTAACCAGTATCGGTATTTCCCTGGAGCGCGAAAATTTTGAGTACTTGAGATCCCTTCCTATTGATTTTAAACGCTATCTCTTCATGAAGTTTTGGTTACTCTATCTGGTGCAATCCATCCTTCCTGTCATTCTTCTAGTTGGCGTTTGTCTCTATTTTGGTGTTCATCCCTTGGCCATCCTTGCCATGTTGCTGATCTGGGTCGTGACTACCATTCCTTTCTGCATTCTAGACTATGTCAAAGATTTTCAAAATTTTAGCACCAATTGGACCAATATCACAGAGTTGATGAGCCGTCATCGTGGGAATGCAGTCCTTCAGTCCATTCTCTTGATTGTCTTTATCTTTGTGATGTTTCTCTTGATCATTGTCAGCTTCATTTGGACCTATCATTCCGTCAGCACCCTGCTGGCCGTGATCCTTTATAGTGTCATACTGCTAATTGGAGCAGGAATCAGCTATACCATCTACCGCAAAAAAATCCGCACCCTCTACCAAGAGATCGGAGAATAAAAAGAGAGAGAGTGGGACAGAAATCGGTCATTCGTTAGAATTCGATTTCGTCGTCTCACCTCCGCACAGTTGAGTAGGGCTGTAAAAGCTGATGAAATCAGCGTAGTAGAGCCCACTCAACCACTGCGTCTTGCTCGACAATCCAAAAACAATAAAGAGGCTAGGACTTTTGTCCCAGCCTCTTTTTTAGTGGAAACTTAAATTTCATAGCCCATGAGGAGCCCGCCTTCTTCGGCATAGAAACTACATAGTCCGGAAGTAGGGAGGACTTCGATGTTTGCACGGGCAAATTTTTCACGGACCAATTCAGAGAATTGCTCGATAAATTTTTCATTGTTGCGGTGGGCGATGGTGATATGACCGCCAGCATACCCCGCCTTGATCAATTCATCAAAAGCAGCCTTGATCGCTTTCTTTTGTCCACGAGCTTTTTGAAGCAACTCGAGGGTACCAGTCTTACTAGCTTCGCCGACCATACGGATATTGAGGAGTCCGACAACAGTTCCGATCAATTTGCTGAGACGCCCATTTTTGACCAGATTATCAACCTTGGCCAAAACAAAGAGCAACTTCGTCTTAGACTGGTAGGTCGTGATCACATCGACCACTTGATCAAAATCGAGCCTTCGGCGACCAACTGATTGAGCTTGCGAACGATCAGGTCCACCTCACCCCCAGCTGATAAGCTATTAATGACGTGGATATTGGTATTCGGATGCTCTTCCAGATAAATCTTCTTAGCTACCTCAGCACTATTGTAGCTACCTGAAAGGGTTCCAGTGATGGTCACAACGACAATATTTTCAGCCCCTTCAAAAGACTTCATATAATCATCTGGACTCGGACAGGCAGACTTAGAAGCTGTTGTGGTCGCATACATCTCCTCCATCATCTGATCGATATTGAGCTGGGCATCATCTGTATAGATGGTATCACCCACTTGGATGGTCAATGGGACACTGACAAACTCCGTATCCTGTGCCAGATTGTCCAAAGAGCGGTAGTCACAGCCTGAATCCGCAATAATTTTCCATTTCATCAGTTCATACCTCATAATTGTATAAAAATGTACATTGACAAGTAGTTTGTCTTCTTTTACAATTATATCATGAAGTACAATGCTATCCAAGCAGATAACATCAGGTGAGACAGATAGAAAGTAAATGTTATGGCAGAAAGAAAAATATCCGAGAAATCTTTGGAAAATCTCAAACGATTTAACCAAGAAAACAATGCGATTACACGAGAATCCATCGAAATCTCTCTCCTGCAACTATTGGAGAAAAAAGATCTGAAAAAGATCACCATCTCTGAGCTGGTTCAGCGTGCCGGGGTCTCTCGCGCGGCCTTTTACCGCAATTATGGATCAAAAGAAGAGATTCTAGAATCTATCTTTCAATCTAGTATCGCAAAGATTAGCAAGTCTTTAGATGGCTACAACCTTAAGACAGATCTCTACCAAGTCTGGGTCTATCTTTTTAAGGAAGTCAAGAAAGAAGCCAAGATTATTAGCCTGGCCATTGATTACAATTTTGAACGGCTCTTGACCAAGGCAGTCTATGACTTTTTAGAAAAACGAAATGGCAGCTCATCAAATGGCGCTGGCAGCTACCTCAATTCTTTTTGGAGCTCAGCTATCGTCTCTGTCATCTCCAAGTGGATCAAGGATGGCATGAAGATCCCAGCTGAAAAAATCGCTACATTAGGCCTTCCCCTCTTTCCACAAAAGAAGAAGTAAGAACCACCGAGAGGTGGTTTTAAAGTAAACTGCACATCTCCATAACTAGTTCAAATGAATAGATAAAACTGAGTATAGATTGAACAAAGGACAAGAACGATGATCGAAGAACGAATTTTTGCTGCTAAGCAGTATGTGAAACCTTATTTGCTGATCGAGCGGATGGCCATGATGTGAAGCATACCCTCCGCGTCTATAGCAATGCTATGAGAATCGCACAAGCTGAAGGTTCATGTGATCTGGAGATAGTGGGCTTGTCTGCTCTTCTTCACGATGCTGATGATGATAAATTATTTCATACAGAGAATAATGCGAATGCTCGCATGTTTCTAGAAGAGATCGGTACTCCTAAAAACCAAATCGACCAGATTTGTCGGGTAATCAATGCTGTTTCTTTCAGCAAAAATCGCGGTAAACATCCAGAAACCTTAGAAGGCAAGATTGTCCAGGATGCAGACCGCCTCGATGCGATAGGAGCTGTAGGAATTGCGCGAACTTTTTCCTATGGTGGCCACAAAGGTAGGTCCCTCACTGATACCGTCCAACATTTCCATGACAAGTTGCTTCTCTTAAAAGATGAAATGAACACGGAGACTGCCAAACAAATGGCAGAAAGTCGCCATCAATTTTTAATCACCTTTCTAAATGAACTAGAGAAGGAACTCTAACAAAAGAGGCTGGGACAAAAGTCCTAGCCTCTCAATTATTTTTGGATTGTCGAGCAAGACGCAGTGGTTGAGTGGGCTCTACTACGCTGATTTCATCAGCTTTTACAGCCCTACTCAACTGTGCGGAGGTGGGACGACGAAATCGAATTCTAACGAATTACCGATTTCTGTCCCACTCTCTTTCTTTATTCTTGGATCATGGCTAGGAGATCCTCTCCTGTAGTGGTTGGAAGGATCCGGACTCGTTTGAGGGAGTAGAGGCCATCAGCGGAGCTGGCGAGTCCATTTTTAGTGGTGAGGCCTAGTTTGTAGTTAGCTTTCTTGGCTTGGTCGATCGTGACCTGGCTGTAGCGACCAGATGGGTAGACGATAACGCTGGTATTTTGGTCCAGCACCTTATCCAGCAGGCGTTTAGAAGCAACTAGCTCATTCTTTTGGGTCTCAAGACTGGAATTGGCTAGGTCTGGATGATTGACCGTATGGCTTTCAAAGGTCAAGCCAGCTTTTTCATTTCTTTGATTTGGTCAAAGGTCAGGACATTTTCTTTTTCCTTTTGGGTAAAGTCCGTGATGATATTGTTGGTGGCGGTCATCTTATATTTCTTAAGAAGCGGATAGACGATAGTATAGAAATCCTCGACGCCATCATCAAACGTGAGCCAGACAAATTTCTTTCCTTTTGGGACTTCATTTTTAGCGAGGATGCGATAGGCTTCCTCAGGTGTCAGGGTGTAGTAACCCGCTTTTTTCAGAGCCTTTAGTTGGCTTTCAAAGGTTTCTGGATCGACGATCAAATTAGCATTGGCAGCTTCAGACTCGGCCATATTGTGCACGGAGTGGTACATGAGGATGGGCAGTTTGACCGGCTTTTTCACACGAGTCCACTCGATAGAGGAACTGTGTTCATCTAGCGAGCGCGTCATGGCAGTGCCACTGGTATTCCCGCCACTCGCCTGAGTGATCCGCTTGATCAGAAGAAAGCTGCAAATAAAGATACAGACCAAGAGGAGTGCATTGATTCCAAGTAGGACTTTGATTTTTTTAGGTACTCTTCGTTTACTCATAGTGTCACCGTTTTCATCATTTTCTCTATTGTACCACAAATTCTATGTTCTTTTCCAGAACTTGCTACAGGCAGATCCTGTCATGAAAATTCAGAATTTTTAAGGCAATTGGCTGTCAAACGCTCAAGTTTTTGTTATAATGGAGCTACTATAGAAAATTCAAGGAGTCAATAGGATGTCTGTTAAGATTGCCTTACTAGGATTTGGTACTGTTGCAAGTGGCGTACCATTTTTATTAAAAGAAAACCATGAAAAAATCACCCAGGCAGCTCAAGATGAAATCGAGATCGCTAAGGTCTTGGTTCGAGATGATGCTGAAAAGGAAGCTTGCAAGCGGCTGGTCACAACTACAACTTTGTGACCAATGTCGATGAGATCATTGAAGACAAGGACATTGCCATCGTGGTCGAGTTGATGGGTCGTATCGAGCCAGCGAAAACCTTTATCACCCGTGCGCTGGAAGCAGGCAAGCACGTAGTTTCTGCTAACAAAGACCTTCTTGCCGTTCATGGAAGCGAGTTGCTAGAGATTGCTCAAAAACACCAAGTGGCCCTTTATTATGAAGCTGCCGTAGCTGGTGGGATCCCAATCCTTCGGACCTTGGTGAATTCTTTGGCCTCAGACAAGGTGACCAAAGTGCTCGGTGTGGTCAATGGAACCTCTAACTTCATGATGACTAAAATGGTCGAAGAAGGCTGGACTTATGAGGATGCTTTAGCAGAAGCGCAACGTCTTGGTTACGCTGAAAGTGATCCAACCAACGACGTTGAAGGAATTGATGCTGCTTACAAGATGGTAATCTTAAGCCAGTTTGCTTTTGGAATGAATATCCAATTTGACCAAGTAGGTCACAAAGGAATCAGCCAAATCACTCCTCAAGATGTCTCAGTTGCTCAAAGCCTTGGCTATGTCATCAAGCTTGTCGGCTCTATCGTTGAAACAGAGTCAGGGATCGCAGCAGAAGTGACACCAACCTTCCTTCCAAAACAGCATCCACTCGCAGGAGTGAACGACGTTATGAATGCGGTCTATGTGGAATCCATCGGTATTGGTGAGTCTATGTACTACGGACCAGGTGCTGGTCAAAAACCAACTGCGACAAGTGTCGTAGCCGACCTCGTTCGCATTGTCCGTCGACTAAAAGAAGGAACGATTGGTAAAGCCTTCAATGAATACAGCCGCCCTCTTCAATTGGCTAAACCAGAAGATGTGAAGAACAATTATTACTTCTCAATCAAGGCACCAGATGCGACTGGTCAAATCTTGCGTCTTGCGGAGATCTTTAATGCAGAAGGAGCTTCCTTCAAGCAAATCCTTCAAGAAGACTCAGATGGTCACTATGCAAGTGTCGTCATCATTACCCACCAAGTCAACCAAACACAATTCAAGAACTTGGTTGAAATTGGATTCAGAGGCGAATTTCGAACTCTTGAATACCTTTAAAGTCTTGGGAGAATAAGCATGAAAATTATTGTTCCAGCAACCAGTGCCAATGTAGGGCCAGGATTTGATTCGGTTGGGATTGCCGTGACTCGCTATTTGACCATTGAAGTCCTTGAACCAGCTGATGCTTGGTTCATTGAGCATGATCTTGGAGCAGGGATTCCGACGGATGAGAAAAACCTCTTGCTCTCAACAGCCCTTTCTATCTCAACGGATATGCAACCCCATCGGATCAAGATGACCAGTCAAGTGCCTTTGGCGCGTGGTCTTGGTTCTTCTAGCTCGGTCATTGTCGCAGGGATTGAATTGGCCAACCAATTAGCCAACCTCCAGCTATCAGACGCTGAGAAATTACGCATCGCGACCGAGATCGAAGGGCATCCAGATAATGTAGCTCCAGCTATCTTTGGAAATATGGTCATTGCGAGCTACATCGGTGAAGATGTCCAATATGTCACGGCTGACTTCCCAAGCTGTGACCTTGTGGCCTTTGTACCGAGCTACCAATTGAAGACCAGTGATAGTCGGAATGTCCTACCGAAAGAATGGTCTTATAAGGAAGCTGTTGCAGCTAGTAGCGTAGCCAATGTCGCTATCGCAGCTCTCCTCAAGGGAGATTTGCTGACGGCTGGTCGCTCCATCGAGTCTGATCATTTCCACGAACGCTACCGTCAATCTCTTGTCAAAGAGTTTCCTCAGGTCAAAGAAGTCGCCCATGCGCATGGGGCTTACGCCACCTATCTGTCGGGAGCAGGCCCAACGATCATGAACCTCTTAGCGCCAGAGCATACAGCAGCCTTTGTCGCAGCTCTCGAAAAACTCGGGCTAGATGGTCAGATTTTCCAACTTAAAATTGACACATTTGGCGTTCGTGTTGAGAATTAAACCCGAATGTAACACAAATGAAAGAAGGATGTATACGAATGTATATGTCCTTTTTGCTTCTCCTATGGTAGAATGGGAACAGTATGGGGAAAAGCTCAAGCTTTCCTGAAAATCTAGGGGGAAACATGAAACCAGAATATTTATATAGTATTGCTACCGATCTTGGTCTGCAATTTGATGGCGAAGCTCGTGTGATGTACGGGGAGCGTGAAGGCTTCTTGTTAGTCATTGAAGGCGCTCAAACCAAGAATGTATTTACCATTTCACTCAGTGTGAAACAAGGTTCCGAAGGAGACTTGATCGAAGATAGTGAAATTCTTTGGAATGAATTAAAAGAACAATCAAAAGCCATTAATGCTATCTCTTTTGATGGTTACTTGACCTCGATCGTTGTCAAAGGCGGAATGACCAAAGGCAAGGCTGTCGAAACCTTATGGACAGCCATCCAAGATATTGTTGATTTCTTGCTCAACCACCAATTTGTGCAAGTGAATGCGCAAACGGGTGAGGAAGGACCAATTGGTCTGTATCAAATTGGAGATGCGATCTTCTTAATCGACGATGCAACCTTTAGAGCTTACCAAGCCGAAGTGCAAGATACAGTTGAGGCTTATGAAGCGCGGGAAGAAAACTTCCTCTTAGGGATTGTAGGGGCTGTGATCGGTGTGATCATCGGTGGAGCAGTTGCCCTCTTAGTAGCGCGTCTTGGCTATGTGTCTGTTTTGGCAGGTGCAGCCCTCGGTTATTGTACCATCAAAGGTTATGAGATTCTTGGTAAGAAATTGACTAAAAAAGGTGTGGTAGTTTCAGCTATTTTGATGGTCTTGACCGTCTTTTTGGTCAACCAATTAGATTATACTTTGGCGCTTATGAGTGAACTGGATTTGCCATTTGATATGTCCTGGACGCTTCTCAATGAAGCGACATTCTCAGGGGATGTCCCTGATAAATTTTACTTGAATCTAGCACTCTTAGCTGTCTTTACTCTTGGTGGTGCTTGGATTTCGGTCAAATCAGCTCTGGATGGACAAAAGAATCGTGCCATTGCTCGTAAAATTACATAATGAATGATAAAAGGAAGGCCTGAATATTATAGGTCTTCTTTTGTTTTTTAGGGTCGAAAAATAGTCAAAAATTTGGTATAATAGTTTGTATTTTTATAGAGAGAGAACAGACAGAAAGATGAATGAAAAAATGAATCAAATTCTTGAAGGGATTGATATCCGTTTTCAAGAACCTTTAAAATATTATACCTTCACAAAGGTAGGTGGGAATGCTGAATTTTTAGCTTTTCCTCGCAACCAATACGAATTAAAACGCATCGTCCAATTTGCCAACCAAGAGCAAATCCCGTGGATGGTCCTGGGCAATGCGTCCAATATCATTGTCCGAGATGGGGGCATTCCGGGATTTGTCATTATGTTTGATCGCTTGCGTGACATCAGTGTGGACGGTTATGTGATCGAAGCAGAGGCTGGAGCTAAACTCATCGACACCACTCATGTGGCCTTGCACCATAGTTTGAAAGGCTTCGAGTTTGCTAGTGGCATTCCAGGCAGTGTCGGTGGTGCTGTCTTTATGAATGCGGGAGCCTATGGGGGAGAGATCGCGCATGTCCTTGTATCCTGTAAGGTCTTGACCAAAGACGGAGAGATCGAAACTCTGTCAGCGAGTGAACTAGCTTTGGCTACCGTCATTCTAAGATTCAAGAGACAGGCGCTGTTGTCATCTCTGCCAAATTTGCTTTGTCACCAGGCAATCACGAGGCGATCAAGCAGGAGATGGATCGGTTGACCCATCTTCGTCAGTTGAAACAACCCCTTGAATACCCTTCTTGTGGATCTGTCTTTAAGCGTCCTGTCGGTCATTTTGCAGGTCAATTGATCAGCGAAGCAGGTCTGAAAGGCTATCGAATCGGTGGTGTTGAAGTGTCTGAAAAGCATGCCGGCTTTATGGTCAATGTCGATAATGGAACAGCTAAGGACTACGAAGACCTGATCGCCCATGTCATTGAGGCAGTAGAAGCTCACTCAGGTGTCCGTTTAGAACCAGAAGTTCGCATTATCGGTCAAGCCTAAGAACGTTAGTATTGAAGAACAATTGATTGTGAACCATCGATAGCATCAGTCGGAAAGGGGGTGAGTGCCTATCGATACCGTAAATAGGTGGGGCAGTCTAGTAAGTCCCCGAGAGGTATTGGTGGTCTGACAGGTCTTCCTGTCAGCCGCTGCGTTTTCGTTTGAAAAGCAGTTTGGTAATCGTAGTAAAGAAGGAATTTATGTGAATTGAAAAAACCAATTATTGAGTTTAAAAATGTTTCAAAGGTCTTTGAAGATAGCGGTACAGTTGTCCTAAAGGATATTAATTTTGAATTAGAAGAAGGGAAGTTCTATACCCTGCTGGGTGCTTCTGGATCAGGAAAGTCGACCATCCTGAATATCATTGCCGGTCTTTTGGATGCGACGACTGGGGATATCTATCTTGATGGGGAGAGGATCAATGATGTCCCTACCAACAAACGGGATGTCCACACCGTCTTTCAGTCCTATGCCCTGTTTCCACATATGACGGTCTTTGAAAATGTGGCTTTTCCCCTTCGTTTGAAAAAGGTGGATAAGGCTGAGATCGAACGTCGGGTTTCAGAAGTCTTGAAAATGGTCCAGTTAGCGGGATTTGAAAAACGTTCGATCCAAAAATTATCCGGTGGTCAACGCCAGCGGGTAGCTATTGCACGGGCTATTATCAATGAACCACGAGTGGTCCTTTTAGATGAGCCCTTGTCTGCACTTGACTTGAAGCTGCGGACAGACATGCAGTATGAGTTGCGGGAATTGCAACAACGTTTGGGGATTACCTTTGTCTTTGTTACCCATGACCAAGAAGAAGCCCTTGCCATGAGTGACTGGATCTTCGTCATGAATGAAGGAGAGATCGTCCAATCTGGGACACCAGTCGATATCTATGATGAACCGATCAACCACTTTGTAGCCACCTTTATCGGGGAGTCCAACATTCTGGATGGTCGCATGATCGAGGACTATTTGGTTGAGTTCAATGGCAAACGCTTTGAAGCTGTCGATGGGGGAATGCGTCCAAATGAACCAGTTGAAGTTGTCATTCGTCCTGAAGACTTGCAAATCACCCTTCCTGAAGAAGGCAAGCTCCAAGTGAAAGTGGACACCCAGCTCTTCCGTGGTGTTCATTACGAGATCATCGCCTATGATGATTTGGGAAATGAGTGGATGATTCACTCCACTCGTAAGGCTATCGTGGGAGAAGTTATCGGGCTAGACTTTGAACCAGAAGATATCCACGTTATGCGTCTCAACGAAACCGAAGAAGAATTCGATGCACGGATCGAAGAGTACGTTGAAGTGGAAGAGCAAGAAGCTGGTTTGATTAATGCCATTGAGGAGGAAAGAGATGAAGAAAACAACCTCTAATCTATTTATCCTCCCCTATTTCTTGTGGATTTTTCTCTTTGTCTTGGCTCCTGTAGTCATGATCATCTTTCAATCGTTTTTTAACGTTGAAGGGAAGTTTTCACTTGAAAACTACAAAGAGTTCTTCACTTCGCAAAATTTGACCTATTTAAAGATGAGCTTTAATTCGGTCCTTTATGCCGGAATCGTCACCCTGGTGACGCTCTTGATCTCCTACCCGACTGCTTACTTTTTGACGCTGCTTAAACACCGGCAGTTGTGGTTAATGTTGATCGTCTTGCCAACCTGGGTCAATCTCTTGCTCAAGGCCTATGCCTTTATCGGAATCTTTGGGCAAAACGGCTCCATCAATAGCTTTTTAAGCTTTCTCGGAGTCGCTCCCCAGCAGATCCTCTTTACCGATTTCTCCTTTATCTTTGTAGCTAGCTACATCGAGTTGCCTTTTATGATTTTGCCGATCTTTAATGTCTTAGATGACTTAGATCCAAACTTGATCAATGCCAGCTATGATTTGGGAGCCAATCGTTGGGATACCTTCCGTCATGTGGTCTTCCCCTTGTCCATGAATGGTGTCCGTTCAGGTGTGCAGTCTGTCTTTATTCCTAGTCTGAGCCTCTTCATGTTGACACGGATGATCGGTGGAAACCGCGTCATTACCTTAGGGACTGCGATTGAACAGCACTTCCTGACAACACAAAACTGGGGAATGGGTTCCACCATCGGAGTTGTTCTGATCCTTGCCATGCTCTTTACCATGTGGGCAACGAGAGAAAGGAGAGAACGATGAAGAAAGTATCTCATTTCTATCTAGGTTTCGTCTTTCTGATCCTCTATCTTCCTATTTTCTATTTGATCTTTTATGCCTTCAATAAAGGGGGAGATATGAATGCCTTCACAGGCTTCACGCTTGAGCATTTCAATGAATTGTTCGCAGACAGTCGCCTGATGCTAATCTTGTCAGAAACCTTTCTCTTGGCCTTTTTGTCAGCCTTGATTGCGACAGTGATTGGAACCTTTGGAGCCATTTATATTTACCAATCCAAGAAAGTTAGAAGGACCTTTGCTCTCCATTAACAACATTCTCATGGTAGCGCCAGACGTTATGATCGGGGCCAGCTTCTTGATTCTCTTTACGACGGTCAAGTACCAGCTAGGTTTCCTATCTGTTCTGGCTAGCCACGTAGCCTTCTCGATTCCCATTGTGGTCTTGATGGTCTTGCCACGTCTCAAGGAAATGAACCGGGATATGGTCAATGCTGCCTATGACTTGGGAGCTACCCAAGTGCAAATGCTCAAAGAAATCATGTTGCCGTATCTGACACCAGCCATTATCGCGGGCTACTTTATGGCCTTTACCTATTCGCTTGATGACTTTGCCGTGACCTTCTTTGTAACTGGAAATGGCTTTACAACCTTGTCAGTAGAGATCTACTCACGTGCGCGTCAAGGGATTTCCCTCAGTATCAATGCCTTGTCCGCCCTTGTCTTTCTCTTTAGTGTGCTCTTGGTCATCGGTTATTACTTCATTACCCGTGAAAAGGAGGAAGCAGCATGAAAAAACTTTATTCATTCCTAACTGGGATTGTCCTTGTCATTCTGGTCCTCTGGGGAATTAGCCACCAGATCGAAGCGAGCATGAATACCAAGAATAGTGACAAGCTGGTCATCTACAACTGGGGAGATTATATCGATCCAGACTTGCTCAAGGAATTCACAAAAGAAACCGGAATTCAGGTGCAATATGATACCTTTGATTCCAACGAAGCCATGTACACCAAGATCAAGCAAGGGGGAACCACCTACGATATTGCGATTCCTAGTGAATACATGATTGCCAAGATGATGGATGAGCATCTGGTTGAAAAGTTGGACCAATCAAAGATCAAAGGGATGGAAAATATCGATCCAAAACTCTTGAACCAATCGTTTGATCCGGGCAACCAATATTCAGTCCCTTATTTCTGGGGTACCTTGGGGATCGTCTACAATACCAAGATGGTCAAAAAAATGCTCCGGAACATTGGTCAGATCTCTGGCGTGAAGAGTACAGAAATGACATCATGATGTACGATGGTGCGCGTGAGGTCATGGGAATTGGTCTCAATACCTTGGGCTATAGCCTCAATGAAAAGGATCCAAAGAAATTACAAGAGGCCGTGGATAAACTCTACACCTTGACGCCAAACATCAAAGCTTTAGTGGCCGATGAAATGAAAGGCTATATGATCCAAAACAATGCGGCTATTGGGGTTACCTTCTCAGGAGAAGCCAGCCAAATGCTCGAAGCCAATAAGGATCTTCGCTATGTCGTCCCAACTGAAGCCAGCAACCTTTGGTTTGATAACATTGTCATTCCAAAAACCGTGAAAAATAAAGAAGCAGCATATGCCTTTATTAACTTTATGCTTCGTCCTAAAAATGCTTTGAAAAATGCTCTTTATGTCGGCTACTCAACGCCAAATAAAAAAGCCAAAGCCATGTTGCCAAAAGAAATCCAAGATGACCAATCCTTCTATCCAAGCGATGAAACGCTGGACCATTTGGAAGTCTATCAACAATTAGGCAAGAAATTGCTTGGAGTCTATAACGATCTTTACCTTCAGGTCAAGATGTATCGAAAATAACACAAAAGGAACCTCAGGGTTCCTTTTTGATTGCTGCATATAGTCTCTAACTAGTGAGTTAGATTGAGATTCAAATGAAAGATGCTATAATAGTAAGGAAAGTGACTGGCCCATTCAGTCATGAAAGGAAGGATTGGAGAAGAAAAAATGAAAAGACGACTGGAACTTTTTTTGATTATTCTGTTACCGATCCTAGGACTGGTTTTTCTAGGAGGAAAAATCATGAATCTGACCAAAAGACCCGAACAGAAGGTAACGGCTTCATCCTCAAAGAAAGTCGTACAAAAATCAGAAGAAGAAATAAAAAAAGAGCAAATCGCATTTCTCAAGGAACACGAGCAAGAAATCGTTGATTATGTGAGGGCTCAAAATTCAAATTGAGTCAGTTCAGATTGATTGGACTGATGTGAGATGGAGTGATGGAGGTTTCTTGTTTCCTGATTATTCTATTGAAGTTTATGGAACAGTGAATCATATTGAAGATTCAGGATGGAGTGCCTCTATGCCGATTAATGATGATGATTCAATCGATTTGAAAAAAATTTCCATATTTAACCATATAACCATCGGTGAAGAAATATTGGAGTAGTAGTTCTTTTGATCTATGTTGAAATTTAAGGATAAATTATGAAGAAACATACTAAAATTATTTTGCTAACAGTAACATCGATAATTGCTTTATTTAGTATCGAAGGATGCACTATAAAATCAAAAGAGCAAACAAACGCAAACTGTCACCTCTTCAACCACAAAAGAAGACACAGAAGGCATTAAACAAAAACAGCTCGCTTATATCAAAGAGCACGAGCAAGAAATCGTCGATTTTGTGAAAGCCCAAAGTCCAAAAATTGAATCCGTCCAGATTGATTGGAACAGTATGCAAATTGAAGAGTCTGGGAATGGAACGCCTCAGGGTGGTGGATACAATTTATCTATTTCTGGTCAGATTAATCAATTAGAAAACACAAAATTCTCCGTTGATTTTTACCTAGAAGATCAAAATAGCATACCAACTATTAAAAAAATGGGGATGCTTAATGATATTTATATCGAGGAAAATGGTGGTTGGAAAATTTTTTCCTAAGTAAATAGAAGTATTAGTGTTAGGAGGAAAATGAAAAGAAAAATGAAATGTACCCTTAAGTTAATAGCTTTAATGCTTATGTTCACAAGCATTGGAGGTTGTAGTGTAAAACAAACAGCTCATACGAAACAAGCACAAACTACCACCTCTTCCTCCACCAAAGAAGATGTAGAAGTGATCAAACAAAAGCAGCTCGCTTATCTGAAAGAACATGAAAAAGAAATCGTCGATTTTGTGAAATCGAAGAGTTCAAAGATTGAATCTGTTCAGATTTATTGGGAAGAAACGCAATGGATTGATGGTGGAAATGGGACACCACAAGGTGGAGATGAGGTCATAGAAATTTTTGGTACCGTCAATCAACTTGAAGATTCAGGATGGAGGGTGGATGTCGTATTTGATTCTGATCAAAAGATGACTTTCGGTATGGGCCAACATATTAGTATTAAGGGTGATTCTATTGAGTAAGAACTGAAAGATTCAAAGCCAGTAAGGAGGATTTATGAAGAGACAAGAAAAAATGATTTTCAATTTCCTTGCATTATTTGTCGCATTGCTCATCATCACAGGCTGCACTGTAAAATCCAAAGAACAGATGAAGCAAGAAAAAACGAATGTTTCTTCCTCAACCAAAGAAGATGCAGGAACTGTCACACAAAAGCAAGTAAACTTTTTAAAAAAGCACGAGTCCGAAATTACGAACTACATAAAGTCGAATGATCCAGAAGTTGTTCGGATCAAGTATGACTGGGATAGCGTGAAAGTAGGAGATAGTGGTGCTTTTACGGAATCTGGATTTGACATCCGTTTAAAGGTCTATGGGGCAAATGATAAGGAACTCAATGGCTATTCATTCTTTATTATCCCAAAACCAAATGTTGAGAATCCAATTTCAATTGATTCAATCTCTGGTTCAAATTTTCCTTAATAAAATCAACAGATTATTCTACCTATTAAGAGGAAAGGAATCAAACAATCCATGAACTACGAGTTCATAATAGATCTAGAAATGATAGGTAGACATTTTAAAGAATCATTTGTACAGAATGATAGGAGGACTTATGAAAAGTCAAAAAAATCATGATAATAGTTGCTTCAATTGTAGCGCTCCTAAGTATAGGTGGATGTACCGTAAATCATAAAGATGATACAAAAACAAGGAAAAAAACTAATGCTGTTTCATCTACGAAAGACCTAAAGGAAGATAAGGAAGCTATAAAGAAAAAAACAACTGGACTATCTAAAAAGAACACGAACAGAAGGTTATTGATTTAGTCAAAGCACAAAATTCAAAAAGTTGAATCCGTTCAGATTGATTGGGATCATACACAATGGAGTGATGGTGGACTGACAACTCCTGAATATTATATGAATGTTTATGGAGGTATAAATAATATTGAAGAATCGGGTTGAGAGTAGATATCCCAATTAATGAGGACAATACATTAAATTTAGATGAGATGTATATAGGATCCGACATTAGAATAGGGGGAGATTATTTGAGTAATTGGACCTTAAAATGATAGGGGAAAAAGTGCTATGTGTAAGTAATAGACAAATATTGCAATTTGACACTTACATCATAGCTTTTTAATTTATAACTTTGATTATTAAAGGTAAAGAATTAATAAACTCAAATTTAAAAAGCTCTATGTAGTGAGATAACTTGAATTTCAAACTATAAATGCTATAATAATTGAAATAACGTTTATCTAGTTTCCAATCTTAGAATAGAACTTAGCAAATAATAGTATGAGTTGAGAGAATGACCATTACAATGATCTTGTTAAGAGAAATAACAGGTGGAAATTTTAGAGAATAAACTGTACAGAATGATAGGAGGACTCATGAAAAAGTCGAAAAATCATGATAATAGTTGCTTCAATTGCAGTGTTGCTAAGTATAGGAGGGTGTACCGTGAAACAGAAAGATGATACAAAACAAGGAAAGACGATTGCTACTTCATCTACGAAAGACCTAAAGGAAGATGAAGAAACTATAAAGAAAAAAACAACTGGACTATCTAAAAAGAACACGAACAGAAGGTTATTGATTTAGTCAAAGCACAAAATTCAAAAGTTGAATCCGTTCAGATTGATTGGGATCAGACACAATGGGGTGATGGTGGACTGACAACTCCTGAATATTATATGAGTGTTTATGGACGTATAAATCATATTGAAGAATCGGGTTGGAGAGTAGATATCCCAATAAATGATGACAATACATTGAATCTAGATGAGATGTATATAGGATCCGACATTGGTATAGGGGGAAGATTATTTGAGTAATTGGAATTTAAAAAGTTTTGATAATCTATATGCTTCATTAGCAGAATCAGCTTACAGATATAGACCCAAAAATTTTCCATATGAACAATTGAATCCGGAAAGGCAAAAAGCACTTGATTCAGGGAAATCCGTTGAATTTAGTTTCTCTACAGATGGTAAAGATTCGGAAGGTCAAGTAACTCATGGCGGGGGTACGGATCTGCCAAATGGTGGCAAGGTTTATCTTCAACCAGATAATAAAAAGTTATTAGAGAATGAAGAAACCGGCTACAATGCTTATTATGTCACAGATAATGATACGATCAATGAGAATACGCACCAGACCTATTTTTCTATTCGTGGAAGTGACGGTTTTGGTATTGATTTCTCAAATATTTTGGATGCCAATTTAAAAAAGTTTAATTCCAAAGATTGGATCAATAATGATGCAGCATTTGCTCTTACGGATGCGATCGTTCCTCAAGCACAGTATGCTACAAAAGGCATGAAAGCAAAGATCGCTGAATTAGAAGAAAAAGCTGCACCGGATGCTAAGATGGATGTGACAGCTCATTCACTTGGCACAATGGTATCTGTTCAAGGTTTAGCAGGATTAGATGATTCGGAATTGAACCACATCGGAAAAGCTGTTCTTTTTGATGGGCCAGATACAACGTTGAGCTTGATAAAGGCAGGATATAGTCCGGAAAAACTGAAATTATTGGATGAAAAAATTGTTTATTATGTGAACCCTTTTGATCCAGTTAGCATGCTCAATCGGGATAGACCTTGGGAGCAACAACTTGGCCAAGTCAATGTAGTTGTCCCGATTAAGTATACTAGTATGACGGACAAGTATTCTTCACATGATTTTGGTGCCTATCAAGTAGATAGTTATGGCAATATCCTAACGGCATCGGAATCCTATCATCCAGAGTTGTTAGTTGCAGGTCAGAGACTTGCAAAACTTAATAGAGAAAAAATTGATAAACTGAAGGAATACATTCCTAGAAAAACAATCAACCGAATCGTAACGATGAGTCCAGAGGAATTTAGTAAATTTGCTTCCCTAATACAAAAAGGAAGTAAAGATTTCTGGCATAATTACGATGATTTTTTTGATGGGCTTTCTGGTTTAGGAATAGATGGTGACGCGATCGTAATGATTGCTTCCAATCTCCCAGATCTGGCGTGGCTATACTATGATTATCAAAATCAATATGATAAAAATTATAAAAAGATGCTCAGAAAGCTTCTTTGGAATGGGATCGAAAAAATTTAGACCTCAAGAATCCTAATAATTTACACAACAGAATTAAAAAGTGCTGGGACCTATAAGGAACGAATCTTACTTCGCACAGAATTGTTATATGCAGCAGTTCAATTGGCAGATGCAGATATTGAGCAGAAGGTGTCAGAAACAGAGAAAAATGATAACGACTGCGGAAGGAAATGTAAAAAAATAGAGGTTGAATTATCTAGAAATGTTATTTTTTTGGATTGGGATGGGCATTGTCAACAAGTGAAAGAGAAAGTTTAATGACTGACCTGACTTTTTGAACATTTGTGGGATAGCGGAATTGCAGAGACCGATAGAAGCAATTTAAAGAACTACAAAGAAAAAAATGAGTGGTTTCTCAAAGAGTATGATTCAATGTGCACAGAAACTTGTAGAGGTTGATGAACAAGGCGCTGCTGATATTTTTTTGGATCCCTATCATAAAAAGAAGGAGGAAACGATGCCAATAAGTTTACCGTTTATGAATGAAAAAATACTGGAAGGACTGAAAGCACAACAGAGATTGGCAATAAAAAGCGGCTGTTGTAGTAGCAGTGAACACTATAAAGCTAAAGAATATATCTCTCCAAGCAAGACTGCATATAAAAGCAGATGAATTAGAAAACTATGCTAAAAAAACTTACAGTGAAAATATCACGGATGGTCTTGAGGGGCAAGCCGCAACTGCAGCAAAAGACTATTTGTCTAAAGTGAGCAAACCAGAACTTACTAGTCCGCTTAGAAATTGAGAATTAACAGAAGATGAAGGAAGATCTTTATAAATTAGAACTTGAATTTGATAGCAAAATGAAACAGTTAAAGAAAAAAAGAGGAATCTCTTGAAGAAGATCTCTTATTTTCTACAGCAAACGGACCAGTTGAAAGAAGAAGTCTATCGCATGGCAGAAGGTGAGTTACCTGCAGAAGTTCATACTTATTTTTTCCAAATGGATGAAAATAGTGAACGATTTCGACGTGACGTCTTTGAACAATTGGATCAAATCCAGGAAGAGCGTTCAAAGCTCAAATGGGAGTATGACAATGAGATCGATGCTTTCTATAAAACATCAGAAAAAAAGCTGGAATCGAAAGATAAAAAAACAGTAAGGTTGTCCTTACTGTTTTTTTAGTTGGTTCCAGATGATGCTGTATCTGCGCCACTGTCTGTTGCGGTGGAACCTTGATCTTGCGCTGCAGATGAACTAGTTTCTGTAGCAGATGAGCTATTGGTTTCTTTCTGAGAACTTGTCTCTGTATTGCTTGAATCGGTTTGCGTATTGGTATTAGCATCTGTATTGGTAGCGCTTGAGTCAGATCCCTTATCGTGAACCACGACGACGCTGGTGCTACTAGATGGCTTATCTTCTGTTTTTTGATTGTCTTTATTGAGTAGGCTCATAATGGTAAAGGAAGTGACGATAATCCCTAGGAGACTGGCAATCGTAGCTACAACCGTTTGAAATACGGACAAACCTTGTTTGACTTTCTCACCGCGAGAAGGTCTTGTATCTACCTTTTCCTCTGGTTTTTGGTTTTTGTTGCTTCTTGAATATTGTGACATGTTCATTCTCTTTCTATCAAAAATTGTTTTTAACACTTTCCTATTATAAGTCATTTTTCTGCAAAAATGTCTAAAAAAAGAACTGAATTTTAAGAAGAGATTTTACTTCATCTCTCTTTATCAAATCCTTGTCCCAAGCGGTTAGAAATGATAAAATAGAAGTTACGTAAAAAGAAAGTGATGGATGCGTAGGACATGATTTATTTTGACAATTCAGCAACGACTAAACCTTATCCAGAGGCCCTTGCGACCTATACAGAAGTGGCCACTCGGATTTGGGGGAACCCTTCTAGTTTGCACAATCTAGGTAGTCAAGCGACTCGTATTTTAGAGGCTTCTCGGAAACAGATTGCAGAGCTAATTGGAAAGAAAGCTGATGAAATTTACTTCACGTCTGGTGGGACCGAAGGGGACAACTGGATCCTAAAGGGTGTCGCTTTTGAGAAAGCTCCTTATGGCAAGCATATCATTGTCTCTGACATCGAGCATCCCGCTATCAAGGAGTCCGCTGCTTGGTTAAAGACGCAGGGATTCGAAATTGATTATGCTCCAGTGGATGCGCGGGGCTTTGTCAAAGTGGATGCCTTGGCTAGTCTTCTCCGTCCAGATACGACCTTGGTCTCTGTCATGGCCGTCAACAATGAGATTGGCTCCATCCAGCCCATCCATGAAATTGCAGCTCTCCTAGAAGATCGTCCAACCATTAGTTTCCATGTCGATGCTGTTCAAGCTTTAGCCAAGGTAGCAACAGAAGTTTATCTACCAGAGCGCGTGGACTTTGCGACCTTTTCTAGTCACAAATTCCATGGTCTTCGTGGAGTTGGCTTTGTCTACATCAAAGAAGGCAAAAAAATCACACCCCTCTTAACGGGTGGAGGTCAAGAAAAAGAAATGCGCTCGACAACTGAGAACGTAGCAGGTATCGCAGCAACTGCAAAAGCCCTACGCTTGGCTATTGAAAACCAAGAAGCTTTTGCCAGCAAGACTCAGCAAATGAAAGGAGTCATTCGTCAAGAATTGGCTAACTATTCAGATGTCACTGTCTTTTCTGGTGAGGATCACTTGCGCCTCATATCTTGACCTTTGGAATCAAGGGCGTTCGAGGAGAGGTAGTGGTCCATGCCTTTGAAGAGTTTGACATCTACATCTCGACAACCAGTGCCTGTTCGTCTAAGGCTGGAAAACCAGCAGGTACCTTGATTGCAATGGGAGTGGACAAGAGTATCGCCCAGACAGCTGTCCGCCTCAGTCTCGATATTGAAAATGACATGAGCCAAGTCGAGCAATTCTTGACCAAGTTCAAACTGATTTACGAACAAACACGAAAAGTACGTTAATTTTAGAAGGAAATCAATATGACCTTAACCTATTCAGAAATTATGATTCGCTATGGAGAGCTTTCTACTAAAGGGAAAAACCGCATGCGTTTCATCAATAAACTTCGCAATAATATCCAAGATGTTTTATCTATTTATCCGGCTGTCAAAGTGACAGCGGACCGCGATCGGGCCCATGCTTATCTACATGGGACGGATTATGAGCCGGTGGCAGAATCCCTCAAGCAAGTTTTTGGAATCCAAAATTTTTCACCTGTTTACAAGATTGAAAAATCAGTACCAGCCTTAAAAGCAGCGGTGCAAGAGATTATGAAGGAGATATACAAGGAAGGCTTGACCTTTAAAATCTCAAGTAAACGCAGTGACCATACCTTTGAACTCGATAGCCGCGAGCTCAATCAAACCCTAGGTGGCGCTGCCTTTGAAGCGATCCCAACGATCCAGGCACAGATGAAAAAGCCAGATATCAACTTGCAAGTTGAAATTCGAGAAGAAGCAGCCTACATCTCTTATGAAACCATCAAGGGGGCAGGAGGTCTTCCAGTTGGGACTTCTGGGAAAGGGATGCTCATGCTATCTGGTGGGATCGACTCTCCAGTAGCTGGCTACTTAGCCTTGAAGCGTGGGGTGGATATCGAAGCGGTCCACTTTGCGAGCCCCCCTTATACCAGCCCAGGTGCCTTGAAAAAAGCCCATGACTTAACACGGAAGTTGACCAAGTTTGGGGGAAATATCCAATTTATCGAGGTGCCCTTCACAGAGATCCAAGAGGAAATCAAGGCAAAGCACCAGAAGCTTACCTCATGACTTTGACCCGTCGCTTTATGATGCGCATTACAGACCGCATTCGCGAGGTTCGCGGTGGTTTGGTGATTATCAATGGTGAAAGTTTGGGACAAGTGGCTAGCCAAACCTTAGAGAGTATGCAGGCCATCAATGCAGTAACCAATACGCCGGTTATTCGTCCGGTAGTGACCATGGACAAATTGGAAATCATCGATATTGCCCAAGCCATTGATACCTTTGAAATCTCTATCCAGCCATTCGAAGATTGTTGTACCATCTTTGCACCGGATCGTCCAAAGACCAATCCAAAACTCAAAAATGCAGAGCAGTATGAGCAACGGATGGATGTGGAAGCTTTGGTTGAGCGTGCGGTAGCAGGCATCATCGTAACAGAGATCACACCAAAAGCAGAAAAAGATGAGGTCGATGACCTGATCGAGGATTTGCTATAGGAGAGACTGGGAGTATCCAGCCTCTTTTTCTAACCAACTTAAAGGAGACAAGATGAAAAAAATTATCGTTTTAATGACAAGTTTGCTTTTGTTGACAGGCTGCGTCAAAGTATCATTTACTGGCCCGAAAAAAGAAGAAAAGACCAGCCAGTCAACCAGCAGTAAAAAAGAACCCCTCACATTTGTCAGAGCCGACCAGTACAAAGACCAGGACAACGAAGTCTTGGAAGCATCTGAGAAATTTATCAAGGAACATCCAACGCTTGGAGAACCTGGAAAATTATTTGTCTTTTTCCCAGGCTATACCTTTGGAAATGAGGAAAACCGCTTCGCTTTGTTCTTTATCGTGAATCGCACCACCACAACCATCGATCGTGATGGATCCTTTGTCCTGAATTTGGAATATGATGGAGAGCCACTTTTTAAAGATGTCACAGTGGACTATGAAGTGAGCGAATCTGGTGTATTGAAACCCAATACGGCTGCAGCCATTCCTATCAAAATCACCAAGGAACAAGAAGAAAAAATGAAGAGCATGAACGATTCTTCAAAAGCAAAAATGAGCTTCAATGACTTTAAATTTAAAGATAAGTAGAAGAAGAAGTCGGACTGACAAGCAATCCTAAAATAAAAGATATAAAATCATCCATTTTATAAAAGAAATTCGTTTTCAAAGCGCAAAAAAATACTTGTCAT